>OGYR01000200.1_pt1 | contig 51958 bp, 41 predicted proteins | sample 1576661 | NCBI WGS metagenome assembly OGYR01 (sample SAMEA3541490, study PRJEB24748) | human gut metagenome | biome: human gut; feature: human-associated habitat; material: faeces | place: China | collected 2012
ATCCGCCGGAGCGGTGCTTAAGCCGTAAGGCGGGAATTATGCGGTGTTGCCATAGATTTTATTTAAAAATGCGCAGTAGGGGCCGGACATGTCCGGCCCGCGGGTTTCCCGGTATCGGGCGTTTGCGGGGAAGCGCTCCCCCTGCCTCCCTCTGCGAGGGAGGTGGCCCCGCAGGGCCGGAGGGAGAGAACCTTGCCATAGCCCGAAATATTTCGGATAGCCGCGAAGTTCTCTCCCCCACCCGCTGCGGCGGGAGCCCCCTCCCAGAGGGGGCCAAGAAGGCGGTTTTCCCGGTATCGGGCGTTTGCGGGGACGTGCAGGGCCGGGCGTGCCCGGCCCCTACGTGCGCAGCGTATGGTTCACGCGCGCTCCCGTCGGCATAAGCCTACCGGGTCGGCCACTCAGTCAACGGTTTCTCACTCCCCCGTAAACGGGTCGTGACTATGGTTCAACCTTCTATTCCACACCTTCGGCGTGGCATCCCGGAACCCGGCGCTCAGATACTTGCCCTCGCTCAGGCTGATGGCCGTGCCGCGGGCCACGCAGTTCAGCGGGTCGGGGGCGATGGCCACATCGGTGTGCAGCTCGCCCGCGATATACCCGGCCAGCCCGCGCAGCAGCGAGCCGCCGCCCGTCAGCAAAATGCCGGTGCCGGACACATCCGCCGCCAGCTCGGGCGGGGTGCTTTCCAGCACGTTGCGGGCTGCGTTGGCAATACGGGCGGCCAACTCCTGCACGGGCTCGTACAAGTCGCGGGTATAGATGATGCGCCGCGCGGGCAGGTTCGTCTCCCACGAGTGGCCGCGCACCTCCATAACGCCCTCAAACTCGCTCCTGGTGCAGCAGGCGACCTGCTTTTTCAGTTGCTCGGCGGTCAGCGGGCCGATGGCAATCTGGTATTTTTCCTGCACGTACTGGGCAATGCAGCTGTCAAAGGCGTTGCCCGCCACAGGCAGGCTGGCGGCCTTGACCCGCCCGCCCATGCTGATGACCGCAATGTCGGTGGAGCCGCCGCCGATGTCCACGACCATGCAGCCGTGGGGCTGGCGGATCTGCAAGCCCGCGCCCAGCGCCGCCGCCACAGGCTCGTCCACAAGGTAGACCTGCCTGGCGCCCGCCGCCATGACGGACTCCACAACGGCGTCCGCCTCGATGCCGGTGATGGCCGCAGGCACGCAGACCGCAATGCGCGGCTTGAAGATGCGCGAGCGGCAGACCTGATTGACAAACCGGACGATCAGCTCGTTTGTCATGCGGTGGTCCTGGATGATGCCGTCCCGCAGCGGGCGCACCAAGTCAATGTGCGCGGGTGCGCGGCCCACCATTTTTAATGCCTCGTCCCCCACCGCAAGGATGGAGTTCGTCCGCGTGTCCACCGCGCCGATGGTCGGCTGGCGGAACACAACGCCCTGCTCCTCGGTGGCAATGATAATGGAGGTCGTGCCCAGGTCAATTCCGATGTCGTATTGTTTCATGGATAGTTCTCCATTGGTAAAATATCGTCGTTCTATCGCCAGTATGCTCCTACGTGTGTGGCTTTCCCGTCAACCCCAGCCCCCCTGCGGAGCGGTCAAGACCGCTCCCTACAGGCCGGGGTGAACGGGCGGTTCGTAGGGAGGGGGCTTGACCCCTCCGTGCCCGTTCACGTCGCCGAGAGCTGTTCCTGCTTCTCCTCTGTCGGTGTCGCCGCGTCCTTCAGCAAATACCGCAGCCCGCTGTACCGCATATTCTGCCGCACATTCTCGACCATAGTCTGCTCGGTGCGGGCGGTGCCGGTCAGAACGCAGAGCTTCCGCGCGCGGGTCACGCCGGTGTACAAAAGGTTGCGGTAGCACAGCCGGGCGGGCACGTCGGCCACAGGCAGGATCACCGCGGGGAACTCCGAGCCCTGGCTCTTGTGGACGGTCACGGCGTAAGCGGGCTCCAGCTCGTTCAGCTGGTCGGCGGTGTAGGTGTACTTTTTGTCATCCATCTGGACCGTCACGCTGCGCGCGTCCACGTCCACCGCCGTGATGATGCCCAAATCGCCGTTGTACGCGCCGACACCGGCCTCGGCCCCGGCACGCTCAAACGTGATGTCGTAGTCATTCTTGACCTGCATGACTTTATCACCCAGACGTAATATTTTGGCACTCTCCGCCGTGCCGATCTGCCCCTTGCCCTTGGCAGGCGGGTTCAGAATATCCTGCAGCCGCCTATTCAGCTCAACGCTGCCGGTGGGGCCGACCTTCGTCGGGCAAAGCACCTGAATGTCCCGCACGGGGTCAAAGCCGTAGGCTTTCGGCAGCCGCGTGCTGACAAGGTCGCAGACCAGCTTCTGGCAGGCAAGGCCGTTGGACTCGATCAGGAAGAAATCATCCTTCGGCCCGCCCTTCTGCGGCATCTGCCCCTCCACAATGCGGTGGGCGTTCTGGACAATCAGGCTGCGCTGCGCCTGGCGGAAAATATCGGTAAGACGTACCGTCGGCACGACGCCCGCCTTTAAAATCTCGCCCAGAATGTTGCCCGGCCCGACGCTGGGCAACTGGTCGGCGTCGCCCACCATAATGATGCGGCAGTGGTACCGCGCCGCAGCGAGCAGCGCCTGAAACAGCTTGACGTCCACCATACTCATCTCATCGAGGATGATGACGTCATATTTTAAAAGGTTCTTTTCGTTGTGGATGAACCGCACGCTGCCGCTGCTGTAGTCCACCTCAAGCAAGCGGTGAATCGTCGATGCAGCGTGGTTTGTCAGTTCACTCAGCCGCTTGGCGGCGCGGCCCGTGGGGGCACACAGAGCCACGCGGTCATACAGTGCCTCGTACAGGCTCAGAATCGCGTTGACGGTGGTCGTCTTGCCGGTGCCGGGGCCGCCGGTCAGCACCATGACCCGGCTGGACAGCGCCAGGCGTATGGCCTGCCGCTGCAGCGGCGCGTACGCAAAGCCCTGCGCCATTTCCAGCACGCGGATGTCCGCATCCAGCGTCGGCGGGGCCTCGGTGGGGAACGTCGAAAGCTGGCCGAGCCGCGCGGCAATGTCCTCCTCGGCGGAGAGCAGGTCGGGCAGGTAGATGTACTCGACGCCGTCAAACGTGCGGGTGCGCAGTTCCTCGGAGGAGAGCAGCTCGTCGAGCGCGGCTTCCAGGTCGCCCAGCGGCAGGCGTAGAAATTTCGACGTAGATTCAAGCAATTTATCCCGCGGCAGGCAGGTGTGGCCGTTGCCCGCGTTGTGCCGCAGTGCGTAGAGCAGCCCCGCCGCCACCCGCAGGCGGCAGCCTGTCTCAAATTGCAGCGCCGCCGCGATGGTGTCCACCTGACCGAACTTTAATTGCAGCGGCTCGCCGCAGAGCAGATACGGGTTCTGGGTCAGCGCCTCGACGGTGTGCGGCCCAAGCGCGCGGTAGCAGGTCACGGCCTGCTGGGCGGTCATGCCGTACCGGGCAAACCAGGCCACGACCTCCCGCACGCCGTACATGCGGCGGAACTCGTTGGAGATGATAGCCGCCTTCTGCTCGGTGATGCCCTTGAGTTCGCAGAGCCGTTGCGGGGTCTCGGCGATGACCGTCAGCGTATCATCGCCGAATTTTGCCACGATCTTCTTAGCGGTGGACGGCCCGATGTAGGGCAGCACGCCGCTGGACAGGTAGCTTAAAATGGCGGTGCGGTCCTCGGGCAGGCGCGCTTCGATGGTCTCGGCGCGGAACTGCTCGCCGTAGCTGGGGTGGTTGACCATGTGGCCGTAGACGGTCACGCTCATGCCGTTGTCCACCCCGCCGACGTTGCCGGCGACGACCACATCGGTGCCGCCCGCGTCCACCTCGAACACCGCGTAGCCGGAGTCGGCGTTCTCGTAGATGACGTGCTCGACGGTGCCTTCCAGCTTCATAAGCTGTTGTTCCTGCTGTTCCATAGCCGCCCCCCTTCCCGCAAAATCGCTGCACTTTCACAGATAAGGGTATTATACCGCATTGCGCAGCATTTGGCAAATTTATTTGCAGTAAATGAATGTATCGGCCGCCCCGCGCCGCCGCGCACGTAAAATAATCACCACGCACGTAGGGGCCGGACACGTCCGGCCCCTACCGGTGCGCAACCCGGTGCGCTACGCACAAACAAAAATCCCCCGCGCATACGCTGCACGGGGGGACCGGAAAATTTCTGCTGATTTACTCCGCCACGGCGGCCTTCAGGGCGTCCACGCGGTCTGTGTTCTCCCACTTCACGCCCAGGTCCTCGCGGCCCATGTGGCCGTAGGCGGCCAGCTGGCGGTAGATGGGCTTGCGCAGGTCAAGGTCGCGGATGATAGCGGCGGGCGTCAGGTCAAAGACTTTCTCGACAGCCTGCACGATCTTCTCGTCGGCAACGGTGCCGGTGCCGAAGGTGTCCACCATGATGGAGACGGGCTTTGCCACGCCGATGGCATAGGCCAGCTCGACCTCGCACTTGGTAGCCAGGCCCGCGGCAACCACGTTTTTGGCGACCCAGCGGGCGGCATACGCGGCGGAACGGTCCACCTTGCTGGGGTCCTTGCCGCTGAACGCACCGCCGCCGTGGCGGGCATAGCCGCCGTAGGTGTCCACGATGATCTTGCGGCCCGTCAGGCCGGAATCGCCCTGCGGGCCACCCACAACAAAGCGGCCCGTGGGGTTGATGTAGTATTTCGTGTTCTCGTCCAGCAGCTCGGCGGGAATGACCTTTTCAATGACCTCGCGGCGGATGTCCTCATGCAGCTGCTCCTGGCTGATGTCGGGGCTGTGCTGGCTGGAAATGACCACCGCGTCGATGCGCACGGGCTTGCCGTCGTCGTACTCCACGGTGACCTGGCTCTTGCCGTCCGGGCGCAGGTAATCCAGCGTGCCGTTCTTGCGCACCTCGGTCAGGCGCTTGGCCAGCTTGTGGGCCAGGCTGATGGGCAGCGGCATCAGCTCGGGCGTCTCGTTGCAGGCGTAGCCGAACATCATGCCCTGGTCGCCCGCACCGGCCACGTCGTCGTTGGTGCCCAGCGCAATGTCGGGGCTCTGGCCGTCGATGTTGGTGATGACGCCGCAGGTGTCGCAGTCAAAGCCGTACTTGGCGCGGTCATAGCCGATGGAGCGGATGACCTCGCGCGCCGTGCCGGGGATGTCCACGTAGCAGCTGGTCGTGATCTCGCCCATGATGTGGACGAGGCCGGTGGAGCAGGTCGTCTCGCAGGCAACGCGGGCACCGGGGTCCTGCGCCAGGATGGCGTCGAGGATGGCGTCGGAGATCTGGTCGCAGATTTTGTCGGGATGCCCCTCGGTGACGGATTCGGACGTGAAAAGAACTTTGGACATTGGGGAAAGCCTCCTATAAAATATTCGGCAGAAACGCAACCGTGGAAACAAAAAGCGCGCAGCCGGAAAGACTGCGCGCGGTAACGCTTATCTTTCGGTTTCCCGCAGGACTTGGCACCTTGCGCATACACGCAGGTTGTCGGGCTTCATCGGGCCTGTTCCCTCAGCCGCTCTTGATAAGTTGCTATTCTGTTGTTGTGAAGTTAGTGTACCACAGGTTTTTGGCAAAGTCAACGATATTTCGTTGTGCAGTTCAGACGGTTTGCACAAAAGTGGGGCAGATGCGGCAGCGTGTGTGGTTTTGGAGGAGAGCCTTCCCCATCGGGGGGGGAGGTGGCCGAGGCCCCGCTCGAGGCCGGATGAGGGCAAAGCTCTCCTTGCCGCCCATAGACGAGTGGTTGCATCAACCCGGCCCTCATCAGTCACCTTCGGTGACAGCTTCCCCCTGCGCGGGGGAAGCCTTTCTTACTTTCTCCCGTGCAGCACGCCGGACAGCGGCTTGTAAATCAGGAAGCAGAGCGCCGCGTCCAGCAGACCTTTAAACAAGGTAAACGGGAAGTTGAAGGTGATCAGGCAGGTCAGCAGGCCGTCCACGCTGGGGTTGATGGCCTGGTACATACCGATGATGGCCTCGAGCGGCAGATGATACAAAACCACATAGGCCGGGTAGACGATGAAGTAGTTGTACGGCACGGACACAACGGCCATGGCCAGTGCGCCCAGCCCTGCGCCGATGAGTGCGCTGCGACGGGTCTTGCTGCGCTTGTACACAAAGCCGGCGACGCCCACAAACAACGCACCCATGACGAAATTGAACAGTTCACCCACCGCAGCAGTGCTGGTGCTGGGCAGCTTGATAAGGTTTTTGATCAGGCACACAGCGATGCCGGACACCGGCCCGTAGGCGTAGGCGGCCAGCAGCGCGGGCAGCTCGGACACGTCCAGCTTGACGAAGGACGGCATGATGGGGATTGGAAACTCCATGTACATAAGTACGGCGGCAACAGCGCCGAGCATGGCGGTGCCGGTGAGCTTGCGGATGTTGGTAGTCTTGTTTTGCATGAGAAGATGCCTCCCGTAAAAATTTGTGAAAGTCAGCTCACGAACCCGGGAGGCTCTGCCCTGCCCTTGCGAAAGCAAAACGCCCTGCCGCAAAATATACGACAGGGCGCAAAAAAGCAAAGCAAACAGCTTTCCGTTTCTTTCATCCGGACTTTAACCGTCGGCCCCGGAATCACACCGGGTCAGCAGCCGCATTTGCAGCTGGTCGCGGGCTTGCGGGCCATGCCGCTCACCGCCGGTGGGGAATCACACCCCGCCCTGAAACAGACTTTCTGGGAAGTATTATAGCATAGATTTTACAAAATGCAAGGGGGTGTGGTATAATTAAGGAAATTCTTGCCCACCACCTTCTTGCCTCCCTCTGCGAGGGAGGTGGCCCCGCAGGGCCGGAGGGAGAGAATCTTGCGGCTATCCGAAATATTTCGGGCCGCGTCAGGTTCTCTCCCCCACCGCCTGCGGGCGGAGCCCCCTCCCAGAGGGGGCCAAGGATTTCCACAACCATAAACTGAGGTACCCACCATGGAAGAACTCACCCACGATTTTCTCTCGTTTCTGCCCGCGGCGCTGCTGACGCTGGCGGCTGCCGGTGCCCCCGAGGTGTACAAGCTCGCCGCCCGGCGTTTTCTGGACCGCGCAAAAAGTCACATGGCATCATGGCTTTACATCCTGCTGGACAGTTTCCTTACGCCGGTGGCGGGCCTTTTTCGGGTACTGCTGGGCGCAGCTGCCGTCAAGTCGCTGCCGTTTGAGCTGGTGCGCGACGCCGTTTTTTTGCAATACCTGAATCTGGCTGCCGACCTGCTGGTCATCTTCTACATCTCGCTCGGCTGCTGGCGTGCGGCCCCGGTCACCCGGCTTTTGCTGCGCAGTGCCCAGAACCATCTGGATTTAGAAACAAATCAGACGATGGGACACTTTTTTGAGAACATCTTTCATGCGCTGGTCGGCCTGTTTGCGGGTATCGCCATGCTGGACCGCCTCGGCGTGCCGGTCTCCGGCCTGCTGACCGGCGCGGGTGTCGCTGGACTGGCGGTCTCGCTGGCCGCGCAATCCACACTGAACAGCCTGATTGCGGGCATCACGCTGGTGTTGGAGCGGCCCTTCGGCATCGGGGATTACATCGTGCTGGGCGACTGCGAGGGCACCGTTGAGGACATTTCCTTCCGCTCCACCCGCATCCGCAGCCCGGATAATGTCGCTATCACGATAGAAAATTCCAAAATCACAGCGGAGTACATCCAAAACTATGACCGCCGCCAGAGCCGCCTTTGGAAGTTTACGATTGGTCTGACCTACGACACCCCGCGCGAAAGAATCGAACAGCTGACTGCCGATCTGACCGCCATGCTGCAAGCCCAGCCCGACGTGCAGCCCGACGGCGTGACGATTGCGCTGGATAAATTCAATGACTACAGCATTGATCTGGCGTGCCGGGTGTACATCACCAAAGTCAATCTGCGGGATTTCATGCAGGTAAAAAACACGCTGAATCTTCAAATTTTGGATTTGATGCAGGAGGAAGGCTGCGAGTTTGCCTTCCCGACGACGACGGTGGATTTGCCGGAGAGGAAGTGAGGCTGTGGGCGGCAACGACCACAAAGGTTTCCCCATCGGGGGAAGCTGTCGCCGCAGGCGACTGATGAGGGCTGAGTTCCCATGACTGCCCGTATGTGGGAAATCGCGCGGACTTCCCCCTCATCCGACCTCGGGCGAGGCCTCGGCCACCTTCCCCCCAAAAAAGGAAAGGCATTTAACGCACAAAAAATCCCCGCTCGGCCAACCCGGGCGGGGCATTTTCATTTCACGTCGCTTCTCTCGCTGACGACCAGAATCTTATCCTCGCCGGTCTGCGTCGTCACCGTGAACTCAAAATTGTACGCGGTGTCCAACTTGTAGGAAACGTACCCGTCCCCTTCTGTCAGGATGTAATCCAGCTTGATCTGCGGCTTGACGCGGTCATAATCGACGTACACGTCGCCGATGTCCTCCAGATACACAAGGTCAATATCCTGCGCTGCAGCGCCGTAAAACGTTACAACGGGCTGACCGTCGGCCTTGACAGCGGGCAAAACCGACACATTGTGCGCGTACAGCTCCTCCCGCGTTGCGGCGTAGTAGACGTCCGCGTCGGAGAGCAGCGCCGCGTTGGCAAGCTCTATATGTACGCCGCTGGCTGGCAGGTCGCGCTGCCAGACCGGCGTCAGGTCGGGCGCGGCGGCGCAGCCGGGCAGCAACATTGCCAGCGCAAGCGCCGCAAAACAGCGATACTTCATTGAAAAAATCCTCTCATTGATAAGGGTCGTAGGGCGCGGCGGGCGGGTCCTCCCCTACCTCCAGCGTGCGCGGGCAGAGGCCGGTCTCGGCCTCAATAAAACCCATCACCATACCCATGTGGCGGTATAAATGCCGATACTGCGACAAAATCAGCGTAAACCGCGTCCACTCGCAGTTGTCGGGCCGCTGCAGCAGATCCTCGTCGTGGAGCGAGGTCAGATAGATGGACAGCTTGGCCTTGATTGTATAAAAATAGTCATCTATCGCCTGTCTGTCAAGACGCACTGCCGGGTAAATGTGCAGTTCCTGCAAGTGCGGCGTGTGGATGGGCGGCTCGACAAAGTCGGTGTCCCGCGGGTTGATGAACCACTGGTCCAGCTCATGCAGGGTGTGGTAGACGTGCTGCCACAGCGGTGCGCCGCCGTAGCAGCGGTCCCACAGCGCGTCGGGGATGCAGTCCAGCAGGTTTTGCAGCTCCCACAGTGCGCGGACGGTCATCTCGGCAATGACCGCGTGGTAGGATGTTTCCCGCATGGCACATGCCCCCTTTCAGGGTCAGTATGCCCGCAGAAAGCACGTTTATTCGTTGTAATTTTCCGTCTCGCGGATGGTTTTGCGGGTCGTCAGCAGCTGCATGAACGGGTCGAGCAGTGCGCGTTCCTCCTGCGAGGGCGTGCGGCTGCGGGCCTGCATCAGCAGCCAGGCCAGCTCGCCGCTGACGGGGCGGCCATAGACCAGCGCGTTGTAGCCGTCCTTGCAGACGGCCAGCTTAGCCGACGTGATGTCCAGCGTCGTCGCGCCCGCGTAGTGGCGCAGCACATTTTGCAGCGCTGCCGGGCTGCCGAACACCGACTTGACCAGCTGCACATACGCGGCGATGTACCGCGGCGGCATGCTGTCCGCGGCGCGCAGCTCAATGCGGGATTTGAGACGTACATCGTAAAAGAAATTGGACAAAATCTGCGCGGTTTCCTGACGACTGACATGCCCGGCGTAAAGCTCCGGCACAGTCTTTCCGCCCGCAGCCCTGACGCGGCCCAGCCGCAGCGCAGTGATTTGGGGCTTGGTCAGTACATTCTCCGCATAGCGGGCGTAACCGAAATCCGCGTCCATCAAATGCGGCGTGACACCGCAGCGGTCACGGTCCACATCCTGCCAGAGCCGCGTGCGGATGCAATAGCTGCTGTTGCGGCTGGCCTGATAGACCGGGGCGTTGTCGCTGAGCAGCGCAAAGAACGGCGTCAGCAGGCTGGCCGCGCGCATTTTGCGGACAAAATCGGTCTCATCCTGATAGTCAATGGACACCTGCGTCGCCGCCGTGGCGCGCATCATCTGCACGCTGCAGGCCCCCTTTTCCCGCAGGTAGGCGTCCATGGCCTCGTCCCGGGTGCGGGGCACCAGGGGCAGGTCCTCGGCATGGCAGGTCGGGTGGCAGCCCGCCGTCCAGGCGCGCAGCCCGTGGGCAGCCAGCGCCAGCCCCAACTGCAAATAGAAGCGGTTGTACAGATCCATGATGTCCTGCACGTCGCGCAGCGGGGCTAGGCTGATGCGCAGCTGGCACGCGGGCCCCAGCGTGGCCGTCAGCACCGGGCCGCTGAAGCCGAAATATTCGCCGTCGGTGATGATTGGCGCGTCTGTCTGCTGCTGCAAATCGCGCAGCGCAGCCTGCACATCGGCAAAGGCCGGAGGCTGGCCGTCGGACCGGGTAAGGAAGTGCTCGACCTCCAATTGCAGCGTCAGCTTGCCGTCCGGCTCACAGTCCGCCGCAAAGTAGCCCGCCAGCGTTTTGATTTGTTCGTCCAATTTTGGCATAGCGTGTGGTGGTTCTCCCCTGTTGTGATTCTGGCACTATTATACCGCGATTTTGGGGCGGGCGCAATGCTGTATTGAAGCCGACCTGCGGCAACAGCACGGTGCCCGGGCGGGTATGGAATCCGCCCCCACGGTATCGGGGCAGGGCCGACTTTACATATCCCGCGCCGCCGGGAAGCCGTACGCGCTGTCTGCGGCCTCCACGGCCCGGACGATGGCCTTAGCCATGACCCGCGCGCCGATCACGCCGACGGCATCGAGGTCAGCGGGCACGTCGCCCAGCGAGACCGCGTAGATGCTGTCGCCGTCCATCGAGGTGTGCACCGGGCGGATGGCGCGGGCGTAACCGTCGTGCGCCATGCCCGCGGCCTTGCACAGCCGTGCCTTGTCGAGCTTTGCATTGGTGAAAAGGATGCCAAGTGTCGTGTTGCCGACAAATTTTTCCTGCGGCGCGTCGAGCTGCTGCATCAGCACCCGCTCGGAATCCAAAAACGTTTTGCCGTCGTCAGCTCGCAGCCCGGCGACCTTGCGGCCCGTCTCAAAATCGTAGACGTCGCCCACCGCGTTGACCGCCACCAGCGCACCGACCTTCAGGTCGCCCACCTGCACGGCGTAGCTGCCGATGCCGGATTTCATGCAGTGGTCCATGCCCAGCAGCTTGCCGACAGTCGCACCGGTGCCCGCGCCGTGGTTGCCGTCGCGGTAGTTGCCGGTCTCGGCGTTGACGCAGGCCGCGTAGGCCATGGCTGCATCGGGCCGGGCGCGGGCGTCGGCGACGGTCAAATCGAACAGGTCGGACTGGCAGACGAGGGGCACTTTCGTCACACCTACGTCAAAGCCGATGCCGCGTTCCTCGAGATACCGCATGACGCCGCCTGCGGCATCCAGTCCGAAGGCGCTGCCGCCCGCCAGCACAATGGCGTGGATGACCTGCGCCGCCGCCAGCGGCTTGAGCAACTCGCTCTCTCGCGAGGCCGGCCCGCCGCCGCGTACATCCAGCCCCGCCGGGGCGCCGTCCTTGCCCAGCAGCATCACCGTGCAGCCCGTGCCCGCCGCCGTGTTTTCCGCCTGGCCGATTTGGAGGTTGTCAAAGGATGTAATGGGGATTTCTTTCATGGGAGTGTCCTTTCCGCGAATGGCGCTTCACCGTATTATAGACCATTGTACACCACCCGCGCCCCCCGCGCAACAAAAAATCCCGCCAGGCGTCAGGCCAAGGCGGGATGGCAGGGTTAGGGGTTACTCAAACTCGCCAAGTGGAAACGCAGTCTAAACTTTTTTGTATAGACCGTTTGATTCCATTTGGCTTTATTTGATACCAATTATCCCAATCCTATGGGGTATCCGACTTTCTGCTATCAAAAAGCTATCAGGGGATGCTATCAATAGCGGAAATTTGCTGTGTGAGATATTTATATCTTATCATGTATGTTGAAGAATTGGCAATATGGTTAGAATGGGAATTCCTTACCCTCGTCCTCTAGTTCAGGAGTATGCTGCGTTGGAGATGGTGTTTCGGACAAAATAGCAATAAGATCTATAACGCGCTGATATAGCTCATCAAACGTTAGAATTTGTACTCCACTTAAGCTATTGCGAAAGCTCTCAAAAGCTGCAATTTGTGTCGAATTCATGGACGCAAGTTTGCCTATTATAACAACGCATTTAGGAGATAACACCTCAAATTGAGAAGCACTTTGGTGACATAGGGTATAGTAGGATTTTGTGAGATTATCACGGTAATTCAAAACCTGATTTACTGCACCGCTCAATTCGTGACTAAAGCTATAAGTGCCGCGATACGAGTTTCCAATTATCTCTGTACAAGGGGTTTTGATTTCAATCAGCGCTACATTTTGTGATAGTCGATTTTGATATATGAAGTCACACAAATTACCGCCACTATTGTCTACACCCTTGCCTCCAACATAGGCTTTATCAGAAAAAATTGTGCAAGGACACGCAAATATTTGCGCCAGAACCCACTGGTTTTCCTTGAAAACAGTAGTTTGCCAGAACTCTTCGCTATTGTTATCGAGGTTGTCTGCCATGAGCGTGGCAACTCGTTGAAGTTTTACAATATTTAACGACATTGCTAAATGCTGGGCGTTCTCGTCCTGCAGTTCCGCAAGACTCTTTTTCAAAGAATCAAGAGAACTTGTTTGTGTGATAAGGCGAAGCAGCGTTTTAAAAAGGTCATAGTTTTCTTCATTTCCTATCATACGAGCCGCCGAAGGATCGTTTTGGATTATTGATAAAAACTGACGAAGACTACTGTCTACTCTGGTATAGGTGGCTGAGCCATACGGTATTTCACCTATATCATCATACAGTGCATATAAATGTTTCAAGCCTTGGTATAACTCGTATGTTTCACTTGTATTAAGTTGGAACTCCATCCAATCGCCAACTTTAACTGCTCCACGAGATACCTTGACTGATGAACCTGCAGTTTCACTTGGAAAGTGACTATCGTTTTTTCGCTTTTTCTCATACAGTAATTTGCCAGAAACCGATTTGTTCGGCTCTTTTTTGTTATCTACCAAGGTCGGCAGGAATTTAAATCTGAGTATTTCCGTCTGGCTTAATGTTATTGGAGAGGTGTTAGCCGTGACAGTAGAAGTGGAGATAACATCAACCGTATCAGTCGTCATGTCATGAACTTGTGGTATTAGATGAGTAATCTTCAAGTTTATTCCACTCCTTTCTATTTCACACCTGAAAACCAAATATTTTCATATAAACCCAACTTATTGCTAATAGAAACCGACAATAAGTTGGGCTTTAGGGCGTTGTCACTCTCTCGGAGTCCATGCTTCAATGATTGAATTACCAACTTCAGAAATCTGATTTAGCAGATTTTCCCTGGCATGGGCGTTGCTTTCTTTGTGCGCTTCCTGTACCAATTCAGCCAAGAAAGTATGCTGATCGTTTGTTGCCTCAAATTCAGGCAACCGCATATATTTGAAAATGTCACCTACTTGTATCATTATGTGGAAGCTAGTAATAAATTTTTGGACAAGACTGCAAGTTAGCAAGCCACACAGGTAGAACGCGTTAGTTGCATTTTCAAATTCTGCAAAGTAGATTTTGTGGTCAGGAACGGCTATTTTTTCGCCTACACCCTGCAATGTTCTCGTATTAACAACTGCGACGGGGAGTCCATTATTCCCAGGCATTTCAGGCCAAATAACTTTCCATGGTGCAAATGTGTATTCACCGACATTGTATACCGCATAAAATGGTGCAGAAGGCATTCTTGTCCGATATGTGGAGCGATTTTTCAACTGCCGTTCAAAAATGCGAAAGTAGTTATACAGCTGTCGGTTATTTTGCTCGACTTCAATTTTTGCTTGGGATAGAAACGCTGATGTAATTCCGTGGTTTGGAACAATAGCATATAGCTCATGTTGAGGGTCATAATGGCAAGGCGTTAAATCGGAAGCTCCCTTAATCACCGGATATAGTAAATTGTGTTCGACCCAAAAACGACGTTTGGGGCCGATATTTGTGCGGCCTGCTTCTGGTCTTGTTTCAATTTGTACACTGGTGGCATCATATGAAACACCAACCACATTTACAAAATAAACGCCGTTAAGATCACATGTAATTCCTTTGCGCCCTTCTGCCCAGGTGCATCTGCCAATCAATTTTTTACATATATCAAACTCGCCAGGAGGTAGAATTGCCCATGGGGACGAAGTCCCTTGAATTGGATTCGCCTCATAAGAAATGCGAGTAGTCCGATTTAGAACTTCTTGTTTCGTAGCATGTTCCGGGATTGTTCGCACTTTTCCTTGGACACTATTCCACACGGTATAGTCAACAGGGAAAGAAGGCCGGGCTTCACCTTTTTTTGCGACAAAAATCGCAGTTTTATTTGCAGCATCAGGGAACGGTTTTAGTGCCTTCAGATCCTCCACACTTTCTGGGCAAATGGAATTATGCGCATCAATACGAAAACGTCTAAAACCTTCAGAGGACGCTGATTGAAAGTGTGTTTGTGTAAGCAGAAAAATTAGTTGCCCTCCACTTCTAAGCCATTTGTCAGAAACCGTATAGGTAATAAGCCCAGAAATATCTAGTTCATTTCCTCCATAAAAAGGTGTTCGAGAAAAGATATCATATTTGCGGCATGTTGGAGCCACTCTGTTTCGATACAATTCGGGCAGTTTTGACCATCTGACCCACGGAGGATTGCCAACGATTACATCGAATTCACCTGCAGCTGATGACCAAAAGTAATTGCGGACGATTCGGAACCAAATTCCGTTCCAATTTCTTCTGTGAAGATCCAAGACACGCGTATAAGTTGCTGAAAGTATCGGTTCCCAAGGCTCCCTCTCTTCTGCAGTTATTACATTGCATGTAATGAGTTTATCTATCATGGGGGCTGGCTCCATATTGTTTTCTACGCATTCGCTCATGATAGAAAAAACATCATCAAGTCGCTCTCTGCTTTGTGCTAATACCGTTGGTAACGTGATGGTCAAATCAGCAATGTTGCTTCCTATAACGTAGTTGACTACACTAGTATCTCCATCATCATCGGGGGACGGAGCGTAGATTGCATCTGCTAGTAATATCGGAATCTCAATATTCATCCCTGGGACTTCAGCGATTAAATCAGAAATTGCAATCAAGTAGTTTACACGAGCTGTTTGTACCGCCAACGGATTTAAATCAAATCCCCATACATTTTGAGTAATCCCTCGCAATAATTCCCTAGCGGATAGTTCTGAGTTGTCTCGAATTCTTTTTATGATTGCGAGAAGGAACGAAGCAGAACCACATGTGGGATCTAGAAATCTGAGTTCATCAAAGCGGCCTTCAACTTTTTCTAGAGTCACATCTACGAGCCAATCGGGTGTATAGAATTCCCCCAAACTTTTCCTAAGTACTTTTGGTACGATGTTTTGATAAAAGCGTTTGAGTACATCATTTGTCTGTGCGTGGGACAAGTCTTCCATCTGATATAAAGAAAGTTTTATTAGAACTTCTTTCAATGATGTAACTATATTGTTCGCAACTTCAGGATACGCATTGCTGATGCATACATCAATGTACCAACTAAATAGAGGCTCTTCTACAAAACCGTGTATATTTGCTTTTTCATAAAGCTGTGACCGCTCAATATCTAAATCTAGCATCGCGATAAGCTCGCTATCTCTCGAAGACACAGCATTTTGGGCAAAATCAGAATACGATGTTAATTCTGTAAGATGAGAAACAATCTCAGCAGACAGCAGTTTAATGATAATCGAGTCAAATGTATGAATTACGAAAAGGATACGTGATAATTTATCAGGCGATGTAGTGGTGCAGGTAAAAGCAATGGAATGAATAATCGCTTCCACTTGGAAAGAGCTAAGATCTGCGACTTGCCCATATAGTGCTTTCCACTCTTGGTATAGCATCTTAACTTTATTGTTATTGGGAGCGTCAAGGTGTAGCATTAATGCAGTTGCAAGGGCCTGCATAAGATTCCTACCTTCAACTGAACCATGGCCAAAATCTTCAATTAGATTTGTTGCCGTCAGTGCTCTGCGGCAAGACTGACGGCATGCCTCAAATACCATCTGCACACTATCCGTGGAAAGAGGCATAATAGGGCCAGGAATTGGTTGCCCATTCTCAGATGAAATATGGACAAATGCGATGGATTCACCATCAATGGCAATCCCCTGATAATGATGTATTCCCAAGCCCTCGGCTCGAGCCTTTGCCGGGATATATCTGGACAGTTCCTCTAATGCTTCTTGAAATTTGGGACTATTTTTATTACCATGAAATAAGCCTACGTTCTTAAATTCAATAACAATTTGATTATAGTCAGCATCAGATCGCCCTCGCTCCGCATGGAATGTAATTCCAAGCGTGTTCTGTAAAGTGGTAAGCCAACCTAATCTAACTTCTTCTTCCGTTTGCCAATCTGCACGACAGCGATTGAGATGATTGTATTGTTCGGTATACATTATCTTTCCCTCATAGCTCAATTATTTTCCAAATAGCGGGATAGGAGAAAACAGCTGCTCTTGGTTTTATATGATTTTATCTTGAGTCAATTCCATTATATCGCCAATGTCACACTGTAAAGCTGTACATATTTTTACTAACACATCCGTAGTGACATTTTCATTTTTACCGAGCTTTGCCATTGACGCATGGCTAATGCCTGCTGCTGCGCAAAGGTCCTTTTTCTTCATATCTTTATCAATTAGCAGCTTCCATAATTTCTTGTAACTTACAGCCATGTCCTTCACTCCAACAGTAAATTGAATTCATATTTTGGTGCGTAAAAATCAGTTTTCGCTGAAATCATTATCAGTATATCATACTTTGGATCTGGGAACAAGGGCGTAATTACCAATATTTCTTGCTCATACAAAATGACCATAGGAGCATGGCAGTTCCTATGGTCATTAGCAGATAAATCACTTGTTTCCGGTTTTGTCTCGTCCTTTCAATCCATTTTTCTTGGCAAGCTCGCTTGCTACCTTTCGGCGCTCATCCGAATACGGTGCGGTCAGGCGAACGGCAAACCGCCTGCGGTCAATCTCAAAAGTAAGACCGCCCTGTTCATCATCGTCGGTCTGCCTGCACAGGCCGGGATGCTTTGCCGCGTACTTTGCCAGCCGCTTTTTGAGCGCGGTATTGTGCGTCTGGATTTCGACGGTTTTGCTGGCTTCATCAAAATAGATGCAGGTCGTTTTCTGCCGTTTAGTCAGTCCAGTTTTCATATTGCCTCCATTTCTGCCTGTTCTGTAAAAACAGGCGCATTTTCAAGTTTTTTCTCGGCTCTACACCTGCAAAAACAGGCTGATTTTTGAATGGGGAGCGCCCGGACAATACGCTGCTCGATCTGGATGCTCCCATTCGATAAAATCCGTTTTTCTCAGCTCAACACGGCATCAGCGGGCATCGTCCCGCATTGCCGCTTTTTCTCTGCGTGGACGGAAGAAATGCCAGAGGTTATTGCGCTGAATTACGTCTTCATAGTGTTGAACTTTCCCGCGAAGCTCTGCGTTTTCGCGTTCCAGATCCGATGTGCGGAGTTTGCTGCGAACGGATTTGTACTCAGAAAGCTCCTGCTTTAAACCGGCAATCTCTTCCTTGAGCCTTGCAATCAGCCTGTTTGCCGCGTCCAGAGCTTTTTGCAGCTTGGATTCCTTTTTCTCGGCTGTAATGTACTTCTTTGCAAGCGTGGACAGGCGTTCAAAATCCTCACGCTCCACGGCAACCTTGCTTGAGAAGGGAACGGACTTCGCCTCAATCTTTTCGATAGCTGCCACATTGACCTGCTGATTCTGAATTTTCTCAATCTGTCTGTTGAGCGTCGCCGCCTGCTGTTCCTGCTGACGGTTCTGCTCCGTGAGTTCTGCCAGCCGCGCCTGCTCCTGCTGTACCTTGAACTGCGTCACAGTCAAGTGTTCCTCCGAGCTGCCACGTTCACCGCGCTCCACATCGTCGTACCCGGCGTCACGCATATACCGGAAGAAATCATCCTGCAAAACGCTGTAGGACTTCTTGAGAATGGGTTTGCCCTTGGAGCTTAAAATCGGCTCATCGTTCTCGTCCAGCGCAGGCTTGGAAGCCCACTTCTTGCTCATGCTGACCTGCTGAATCGTCTCCTTGACCGTCCCCACCAGAGATTTATCCTTGCTGCGTTTCGACCACAGGATTTGCTTCTCCACGACAGGGATGTAGACCACATGAAGGTGGTAGTGGTACACGTCCTGCCCCAGTGCATCGGACATGGCGCGGTTGCGCTCGTCGGCGTGCATGACCGCCGATAGGATGTATTGCTCGCCGCCCACAATTTTGATTGCAGCTTTGTAGGCATCGGCGTAGAATTGCTTTGCAAACTCATAGCCGCCGTGGTTGAAGAAGTACGCGGAATTAACGTCGAAGATCAGCTCTCCGAACTTCTCAGCGTCCGCTTTCAGACCGCGGGTGGAAATCACGCCGTCGGAGCGCATCTGCTCGAACATCTCCTTATATCCGGCGGTTGGTGTTTTGAAATGGACGTTGTATGGTGTCCGTTCAGGAACGATGTCCTGATTGACATACGACGATTTTTCGCGCTCGTTGTGTGCCTGCGCGTTGCCGATGTCTGCGTCTTTCATTCTTGCGTTTCTTGCGCTGGTACGGTGAATACCGTCGCCTCTTGCCATAGGCAGTTTACCTCCTGATTTCAGATTGTGCAGGACGGGGGAGCTTTCGGAGAGGCACTTCTGCGGAAGTGTAATAACCCACTATGATACTTTCATCCTGCGGCTGCAAAGTATCGTGGGCTCTCCGAGGGGGTATGCGGCTTCTGCGGAAGCCTCTGCCGGTTTTACGATTTGCGGTGTGGATACAAACCGCAAAAACCGGCGTGGTCAGCAGCTTATTTGCAGGCATTCTCTGCGCATAATCTTCTGCCCACATCCATCTCAAACTCTGCGGATTTTTCGATGGGGACGGGGGGCGCGAGGGGACAGCAGCCAATGCGCTGCCTTGTCTGCCCGCTACAGGAGTGTGGCACGCTCCTGTCATAGTTCCCACGGAGGAACAGTCCAACGATAGCTCTGCGGAACGCCGCGCCGGTCAAGATATTTCTGCCGCGCCTGTTCACGTTCTTCCTCGGTCGGTGCCGTCTTATACCGGGAATAGAGCTGCCGGTTCAGCATGGCGTCGAGCTTTTGCTCCAAGCCCTGACAGATTTCTTCTTCGTAATCATCCTCGCCCCGCAGATGGTACATGGCAAGGTCGAGAAACAGGTCATAGGGGATTTGTACGGTTTTCATTCTGTATCGCTCCTTTCCGCGACGGTCGCAACGATTGCGACGGTTGTTTTACGGTATCATTTTCACCGTTGCAACCGTCGCAGCTGTCGCGCGGCTTATTCGTTTTCGGCTATGAAGGTCAACGTGATACGCCGCCCTTCGTGCCGGACTTTGTTCTCATAGCGGACGTGGTATTCATCCAACAGTCTGCCAGACTTCACATTCAGATACTTGCTCAGCGCATTTGCTGCCATGCCGGCATGGACGGCATCGGCAAGCGCAGAGGGCGAGCCTGTCCATACCGGCTGTTCTGCGGACACCAGACCAGAGACAGCTTCCAGAATATGATCGGGCGGCTCTTTGTGCAGCTCGTTCTCTACCTTTTCAAGATTCCAGATCTGCGTATCGGCGTCCTTTTTCAGATAGAGAATCTGATCCTGCTGGTCGCGCCCAACAACGTCGATGGTTGCTTCCAATGCCGTGCGCTTTTTCTTCTGCATCAGCAGTGAGCCGTCCGCGCAGCCGAGCAACCCTGTCGTACCGGAGATCATCTCAAAGCTGTCACCGGCAGGCTGCTTGCGGGTGTGATGGACGGTCAGGACACAGATACAGTGCTTGTCGGCAAGTTGCTTGAGTTTGCCGATGATCTCATAATCGCTGGCGTAGCTGTATGCCTCACCGCCGACTTCGCGGATTTTCTGCATGGTGTCGATGATAATGAGTTTGGTGTCGGGATGCTCGCGCACGAAATTCTCAAGCTGCTCGTCCAGCCCGTTTCCGATCTTGCCCGCAGCGGTTGCAAAGTGCAGCCGGTCGGTGTCGTTGACGCCGTACATCATGAACATACGGCTCTGGATGCGCTGAAAATCATCTTCCAGAGCGAGGTACAGCACCGTGCCGGGATGGACTTCGCAGCCCCACAGGGCTTCTCCCGTGCTGACATGATAGGCGATCTGCGCCACCAGAAATGACTTGCCGATCTTCGGCGCTCCTGCGAGGATGTATGCGCCCGCATAGAGCAAGCCGTCGATGATCGGCGGCCTGCTCTGATACGCAGTCTGGTACAGCTCGGTCATGGAAATCGTGTGCAGGTAATGCGGGTCGGTTAGACGCTGTATCCTGCGATAGATTTCGTCCAGACTTTCCGCGCTGTTTTGAAAATCACCGTTGATTTTTTCTTTGAAAGCGGATATACTGTTCTCAGTTGAATTGTGAAGCGGCTGCCCATCATCTGCGCCAACAGATGTGTCCGGGGCGGTCGTTTTCTTTTTATAGTTTTCATTCTCCATAGGCATTTTCCTCCTTCATGCCGTCCATGATGGCGGCGATCATTTCAATCACATCCAGCAGCTCGTCGTTCACGCTGTTGCCTGCTTCAATGCGCCGCAGCTCGTCCAGTACGGCAGCAAGTTGGTCACGCAGCGCTTTGTAAACTCTCGGATTGCCCTGCACCACCACGTCCTTGCCGGTCAAACGGCGGGTGATGTAGTCCTGCTTGGTCAGTCCGGAGAGCTTGACGAAGGTTTCGATTTGCGCGTCTTCCTCCGGCGATACCCGGAAGGCAACGGTCTTGTTGCGCCAGCGGTTGTGGTTGTCTCGGTTTTTTAGTGACATCTTAATTGCTCCTTTCGACGTTCAATTTATCTGCCATTTCCTTCTGCACAGTTGGGAACAGATGCGCGTACCGATAGGTGATCTCCACACTTTCGTGTCCCACACGATTGCCGATGGCAACGGCGGAATAGCCCATGTTGATAAGTAAAGAAACGTGGCTGTGTCTCAAATCGTGGATTCTAATGACCTTGACACCAGACGCCTTGCACCCGAACTCCATGCCGCGCTTCAAGGTGTGCTTGGTCAGAGGGAAGATGCGGCTGTCCGGTTCCAGTCCGTAAAGCTGCTTGAAATAGTCCTGCATCTCGTCACAGAGGAAGTCAGGCATCTGGATTACGCGATTGCTTTTCTTCGTTTTCGGCGTGGTGATAACGTCCTTGCCCTGTAGCCGCTGATAGGATTTATTGATGCGGAGCGTTTTCTTCTCAAAATCGAAGTCCGCAGGCGTCAGTGCCAGCAGTTCACCCTCGCGGATGCCACACCAGTACAGGATTTCAAAGGCGTAGTACAGCATGGGCTTGTCCATCATGGCGTCGATGAATTTGATGTATTCTTCCTTCGTCCAGAACAGCATTTCCTTCGGCTGCTCGCTGCCCATATTCCCGGCCTTTGCAGCGGGATTGATCTGTAAGCCGTAATACTTGATGGCGTGGTTGAAAATACAGCTCAGTTGGGTATGAACGTTCTTGAGATAGTCCGGGGAATAGCTTTCGCCGCTTGACTTGGTGTGCTGCCGTATCTCGTTCTGCCAGTCGATCACATCACGGGCGGTGATTTCCGAGAGCTTGCGCTTCTTGAAATACGGAAGAATCTTCGTGCGGATGATATGCTCCTTGCTGAGCCATGTGTTGAGCTTCAGCTTGGGCTTGACGTCCTTTTCATAGAGCGCCACAAAGCTCTCGAAGCTCATATTGACATCAGCCTGCTTCTGCATCAGAAACTCGCGTTCCCATGCCTGAGCCTCTTTCTTGGTCGCAAAGCCGCGCTTCAATTTTTGCTGGCGTTCACCGCGCCAGTCGGTATAGCGAAACTGCACATACCATGAGCCGTTCTTCTTGTCCTTAAACGCTGCCATTCGATTCCCTTCTTTCCTTCGGTTCTCTCGTTCCGTAGAACTTCTCATGGAAGAACTTGCGGTCAATCCTGCCTGCAATGGTGATGCAGCCGGTCTTTCGCAGCTCTTTGTTCAACTCACGAATGAGCTTATACGCATACGGAACCGATACGCCAAGCTCTTCCGCAACTTCATTTACTCTCATAAAAATTTCTCCTGCCATAGGCAAAATACCTTCCTTTCCTGATTTGTGGTTGATTGCTTCGCCGTTCTATCCGCAGGACTCTGGCAGGCAACCCTTTTCGGCGCTGTGCCGTTTCCTTTTCTCCTTGGCACGCTCATTTCATCGCCTGCTTCCCCGGAGAAAGTATCCTTTGGACGGTCATTCAGTTTGGCTCTTTTGAATTTCACCCCCTCTTACCTTACAACGGACATTTTTTCTGCATTTTGGGGTATCCTAAATTGTAAAATTTCTATGAATTAATCTAATATGCTTAGCTTGCAACTATTGTACTATACATATTAGTTTAAGTCAAGCCGGTTTGCAGGAAAATATTAAATAAATTTGCTTAGATTTTTCTTGACGAAATTAAACATATCTGCTATACTCATTATCAAAGACAACCGACACAGGAGATGGCTATTATGGCGATTGGTGAACGCATCCACTTTTTCCGCACGATGCGGGGTATGACGCAGAAATACCTTGGCATGGCGCTGGGCTTTTCGGAGAAATCCGCAGATGTCCGCCTTGCGCAGTATGAGAATGGTTCCAGAACGCCCAAAGCGGACGTGACCGCTGCGCTGGCAAAGGTGCTTGACGTTTCGCCCAAGGCGCTGGATGTACCGGACATTGACTCCTATACAGGGCTGATGCACACGCTGTTCACGCTGGAAGACCGTTACGGGCTTGAGGTCTGCGAGTGTGAGGATGAGGTACATCTGCGCGTTCATATCCACAAAGGACGCGACGCAGCGGCGCTTCACAGGATGCTTTCCGCATGGGGCGCGGTTGCCGCCAAGCTGAAAGCAGGCGAGATCACCAAAGAAGAATATGACCGCTGGCGCTACCGCTACCCTAAACTTGACACCTCCGGTCAGTGGCACAAGATCACGCCGTCGCAGGGACTAAGCGATCTGCTCCTTGCCGACCTCAAAGAACATAGCGAAGAATAACAAAAGGCTCTGCCGACCTTCTTTTACAGAAAGTCAGCAGAGCCTTTTTCGCTCTCAATATAGGATTGGATGCGACAGCAAACCTGCAAACCATTCGCCCGCCAAAATAAGAACAAACAAAATGACTTTGGTATCTGCTATCATTTTGCTATCAAACAGGAAATGAGATTTTCAAAAAGCGAGTGTTTTCAAGGCTTTGCAGCCCATCATATTCACTTTTTTCTCATTCCCACTCAATCGTTGCCGGCGGTTTTGTGGTGTAGTCGAACATGACGCGGTTGATGTTCTTGACCTCGTTCACGATGCGGTTGGCGGCGGTGGTGATGGTCTCCGTCGGCAGGATCGTGACCTCGGCGGTCATGAAATCCGTCGTGGTGACGGCGCGCAGGGCGATGGCGTAGTCGTAGGTGCGCTCGTCGCCCATGACGCCGACACTGCGCATGTTGGTCAGCGCGGCAAAGTACTGGCTCGGGCGCTGGGCCATGGGCAGCTTGTCGATCTCCTCACGCCAGATGGCGTCGGCATCCTGCACGATGGCGACCTTCTCGGGGGTCACATCGCCGATGATGCGGATGGCCAGGCCCGGGCCGGGGAACGGCTGGCGGGCGACAAGGTACTCCGGCAGGCCCAGCTCACGGCCAGCCTGACGGACTTCGTCCTTGAACAGGTCGCGCAGCGGCTCGACGATTTCCTTAAAGTCAACGTAGTCGGGCAGACCGCCGACGTTGTGGTGGCTCTTGATCGTGGCAGATTCGCCGCCGAGGCCGGACTCGACCACGTCGGGGTAAATCGTGCCCTGCGCCAAAAAGTCCACAGCACCGATCTTTTTAGCCTCATCCTCAAAGACGCGGATGAACTCCTCGCCGATGATCTTGCGCTTGCGCTCGGGGGCGTCCTGACCGGCCAGCTTCTTGTAGAAGCGGTCACGGGCGTCAACGCAGACAAAGTTGATGTCGAACTGGCCGCCCTCGCCAAAGACCTCGCAGACCTGCTCGCGCTCATTCTTGCGCAGCAGACCGTGGTCCACGAACACGCAGGTCAGCTGCTTGCCGATGGCCTTGGCCAGCATGGCCGCGCAGACGCTGGAATCCACGCCGCCGGACAGGGCGCAGAGTACCTTGCCGTCGCCAATCTTTTCGCGCAGGGCCTTGACGGAGTTTTCCACGAAGGAATCCATCTTCCAGTCACCGGCGCAGCGGCAGACATTATAGACGAAGTTATGCAGAATTTTCGTGCCGTTCTCGGTGTGCAGGACCTCGGGGTGGAACTGCACGGCGTAGAGGCCGCGTGCCTTATCCTGCGCGGCAGCCACGGGACAGTTGGGCGTGTGGGCCACGATCTCAAAGCCGGGGGCGGCCTGCTCGATGTAGTCGTTATGGCTCATCCAGCAGACATTCTGCGCGGGCAGCGTGTCAAACAGCGGGCTGGCGGTGTCCAAGTCGACCAGCGTCTTGCCGTACTCGCGCTCGGGTGCCTTGCAGACCTTGCCGCCCAGCATGTGCATCATCAGCTGGCTGCCGTAGCAGATGCCGAGGATGGGCACGCCCCAGTTATAAATTTCGGGGTCGATCGTGGGCGAATCCGGCAGGTAGGCGCTGTTGGGGCCGCCGGTGAAGATGATACCCTTGGGGTTTTTGGCCTTGATTTTGGCAAGGTCGGTGCGGTACGAATAAATCTCGCAATATACGTTGCATTCGCGGACGCGGCGGGCGATCAGCTGATTATACTGGCCGCCGAAATCCAGAACGATGACAGTTTCCTGCTGCATGAGGAGACTCCCTTCTCTATTTATAGTCTTATTGGGTTATTATAGCACGTTTTGGCGGGTTTGAACAGATGGGGAGGGTAAATAAATTATTTTTGCGTTTGTGTGCGTACAGCGTGACGCAGGAGCGCCTTGTATATGTGCCCGGGCCGTGTGCGGCTGCGTTTGGTTCGCGGGCGGATCGGGAATCCGCCCCTACGGTGGTGGCGGGAAGCTTGCGGTGGCGGGAACGGGCACGGCGGCATGAGGGCATGCCGCCCTACGTCCCCGCGATACACGTAGGGCGGGGTGTCCCTACCCCGCCGCAAGTTCACACCAGCTCCACCTTATACTTTGCCAGCCAATAGTTCAGCTGCAAAAACCACGCGATAGTCTGGGGCGTGGTCATCAGCTGACCGTACCACGGAATGGGGTTATCCGCGCCAGAGGCCAGCAGCGTTTCCAGTGCGTCTGCCCGAATGATGCGCAAAAGCGGCGCGGCGGGGTCGTTCAGGACGGTGCGCAGCTCCGCCGAGACGGCAGCCAGGTAGCTGGGGTTCCACGTTTTGGGGTACGGGCTTTTGCGCCGCCACAGAACCTCGTCGGGCAGCACGCCGCGCATGGCCTCGCGCAGGAGGCCCTTTTCCTGCCCGTGATAGTCCTTGAACTCCCATGGGACCGAGTAGAGATACTCCGCAATGCGGTAATCGCAGAACGGCACGCGGACCTCGAGGCCGCTGTACATGCTCATGCGGTCCTTGCGGTCCAGCAGCGTCTGCATGAACCATTTGAAATTCAGGTTCATCATCTGGCGCATCCGCTGTTCTGCGGCGGGCAGGCCGGGGCGGACGGAGGTCTGTGCCAGCGTGGCGCGATAGCGTTCATCCACGAACGCTGCCGGGTCGATGCCGCCCAGCACACCGGGCTTGATGAACGACGCGCGGTAGGCCGTGGACTGCGCCCATGGGAAGCCGTACCGCTCGCGCACCGTGGGGTCGCGGTACCACGGGTAGCCGCCGAAAATTTCGTCCGCGCACTCCCCCGACAGCGCCACCGTGGCGTGGGGCTTGATATGCCGACAGAACACGAGCAGCGACGCATCCACGTCCGCCATGCCGGGCAGGTCGCGGGCGTCCACTGCGGCGTACAGCGCGGGCACAAGCTCCGGCGTGTCCAGCGTGACCCAGTGGTGCCTGGCATGGAGAAATTCGTTCATTTTGCGGATGTAGGGTGCATCCGCGCCGGGCTGAAATTTTGTCGCGTGGAAGTACTTTTTGTTGTCCCTGTAGCCCACCGAAAACGTTTGCAGCTGGCTGCCCTGCGCCGTAAAATGCGCATCGGCAATGGCCGAGATCAGGCTGGAATCCAGCCCGCCGGACAAAAACGTTGCCACGGGCACGTCGGACACAAGCTGCCGCTCGATGGCATCGGTGACGAGGTCGCGCACCCTGCGGGCCGTGGCGGTGAAGTCGTCGGGGTGGTCGTGGTCCTCGAGCCGCCAGTAGGTGTGCAGGGTCAGGCGGGCGGTTTGGGTCTCATAGACAGCGTACTGGCCGGGCAGCAGCTCCCGCACATTTTGAAATACGCCGCAGCCCGGCGTGCGCCCGGGGCCAAGCAGCAGCACCTCGGCCAAGCCGTTGGCATCGATGCGGGGCGGCACAGCCGGGTGCGCCAGCAGGGTCTTCAGCTCACTGCCAAATATCAGTGAGTCCTCCGCCTGCGTGTAGAACAGCGGCTTGACGCCGCAGCGGTCCCGCGCTAAAAACAGCGTACCTGCGTTCTGCTGCCAGACCGCAAACGCAAAAATACCGTTGCACTTGGGCACGCAGTTTGCGCCCCACTCGGCAAAAGCGTGGAGCAGTACCTCGGTGTCGGAGTGCCCGTTGAAGCTGTGCCCGCGGGCGGCCAGTGCGGCGCGCAGTTCGGGCGTGTTGTAGAGCTCGCCGTTATAAACCAGCACGTAGGTTTCACCCTGCCAGTCCAGCTGCATGGGCTGCAGGCCGTTTTCGAGATCCACAACCGCCAGCCGCGCGTGGATGAGCGCCGCCGCGCCGCAGATGTACATACCGCGCTGGTCCGGCCCGCGCCGCGCCAGCGTTTGCTGCATGGCGCAGTAGGCCGCGTACCGCCGCTGGATGGTCCGGGGGTCGCGCCCGACCTGCCCCGCAATTCCGCACATAAAAACGCCCCCTTTGCATGATTCACAAATGAATATGCAGGTGGGGGCGGGGGTATGATTTTTTTGTTTCGGGAAAGGGCTTTGGCCGTTTGCGGTCTGTTTCTTACTTTCCCGCAATCGCGTCTGCGATGTGACCGGCGACGGCATCCTTGCTCTGGAGGGGCAACTCGGTGACGCCTTGAGCGGTGATGATAGTCACAACGTTCGTGTCCACGCCGAAGCCTGCGCCGGGCACCTTCAGGTTGTTGGCCACGATCATGTTCATGTTCTTCTTGTGCAGCTTGGCCGTGCTGTTTTCAATCAAGTCGCGGGTCTCCATCGAGAAGCCGCAGACAAACAGCTTTTCCGGCTTATGCGCACCGACCCAGGCTAAAATATCGTCGGTGCGTTCCAGGGCAATATTCATCTCGCCGTCGTGCTTTTTGACCTTGTCCGCGGCGACAGTGGCCGGGCGGTAGTCGGCCACGGCGGCGGCCATGACGAGGGCGTCAGCGTCCATGGCGTTTGCCTTGACGGCCTCAAACAGGTCGGCGGCGGTGGTGAACGGAACGGTCTTTACAAACGGCACGGGCGGCAGCGTGCAGCCGGTGGACGCCAGCAGCGTGACGTCTGCGCCGCGCAGCATACAGGCGCGGGCCACGGCGTAGCCCATTTTGCCGGTGGAGTGGTTCGTCAGGTAGCGCACGGGGTCCATCGGCTCCTGCGTGGCACCGGCAGAGACGACGACCTTTTTGCCTTTAAGGTCTTTCGCGCAGGCCAGCTCCCGCAGGACGTAGTCGACCAGCACACCCTCATCGGGCAGGCGGCCCGAGCCGACGTCGCCGCAGGCCAGCATACCGGAACCGGACGGGATGACCGTGAAGCCGTAGTGCTCCAGCGTTTTGAGGTTATCCTGGGTGATGGGGTTTTCGAGCATGTGGGTGTTCATGGCGGGCGCGACGAGCTTGGGGCAGGTCGCGGCCAGCGTGACGGTGGTCAGCATGTCGTCGGCCTGGCCGTGGGCCAGCTTGGCGATGACGTTGGCCGTGGCCGGGGCGATGAGCATCAGATCTGCCGCATTGGCAAGGCTGATATGGGCCACGTCGTATTGGAAGTTGCGGTCAAACGTATCGACCTGGCAGCGGCGGCGGGTCAGCGTCTCAAACACCAGCGGCGAGATAAACTCGGTGGCGTTTTTCGTCATAAGAACGTGTACATCCGCGCCCAGCTTGACGAGTGCATGCGCCACGTTGGGCATTTTGTAGGCGGCAATGCCCCCGGTGATGCCGAGGACAACGGTTTTGTTGGAAAGCAGCATAAAAAATCAACACCTTATTAGTAGATAAGAGATAATAGACTAAAGACAATAAAATGGTGGAGTTTTCGCCTTTGGCGAAAACTAAATTACGCTGCAGTCATTATAGCAGATTGACGCTTTCTATGCAAATGCGTATAATATTTTTGAGCGGCGCAAAGCGTCGCGATCCACCTTTTTTATCTATTATCTCTTATCTTTTATCTATAAAAAGGACTTCACTATGGTTTTAGCAGTTGACATCGGCAACTCCAACATCTGCATTGGCGGGCTGGACGGAGCGGACCACCGCACCATTGCGTTCACGACCCGCATGGTCACCCGCCCCCGCTGCACCGAGGACGAGTACGCCGCCGAGATGAAATTTCTGCTGCGGCGCCTGCCTGTGGACCCCACCGCCTGTGAGGGCGTTATTGTGTGCAGCGTCGTGCCACGCCTGACCGGCGTGCTGGCCGCCGCCTGCAAGCAGCTGACCGGGCGCGAGGCGCTGGTCGTGAATTACACGCTGGACACCGGGCTGACCTTCGCCGTGGACGAGCCCGCCAAGGTGGGCCGGGACCGCATCGCCGATGCCGCTGCGGCAGCGGAGCACTATCCCCTGCCCTGCATGACCGTGGATCTGGGTACGGCGACGACATACAACGTTATATCGGACAAAAAGGTGTTTCTGGGCGGGTTCATCGTGCCCGGCGTGCAGACGAGCCTGCGGGCCATCAGCGCGGGCACGGCGCAGCTGCCGCCCATCGCGCCCGAGCCGCCGGAGCATCTGATTGGCGCGAACACCGTCGCCGCGCTGAACAACGGGGCCATGTTCGGCACCGCCGCCATGCTGGACGGGTTAGCGGACCGCGTTGAGGCCGAGCTGGGCCAGCCGCTGACCGTAGTCGCCACCGGTGGGTTAGCGCCGTACATTATGCCTTGCTGCAAGCGGAAGATCATCTATGACGCTGATTTGCTGTTCAAGGGGCTGGCACTGATCTGGGATAGGAACGGGAAATGAGACTGCGGTTCAGGGGAGGGATTTATCCCTCCCCTGAGGTCTGCGGTTGCGGAGGGTGCCCGGGCGGATATGGAATCCGCCCCTACGGGCTGTTGGATGCCTTTATACATTCCATGGGCGCTTGATGCGAGGGAAACGGCCACGGGTCGTCGGGGACGCCGACCTCTGCGGAGTTGCTGCCTGCCTATCCACTGGTTTGTAGGGGCCGCACATGTGCGGCCCGCGGCTGTACGGAGACGCTCGTTTGCGGGCAGCCGCCGGGCCGGGCATGCCCGGCCCCTACCGCACGATGATATTAAAAAAGCACAAAAAGCCGCAGCTATGCGTTTTCTGCACAGCTGCGGCTTTATTTACACTCTTTTATGCGCTCACATATCCGGCGTCACGGGCACGGCACCGTAGTTGCGGATGTCCAGGACGTGGCAGCTGCCTTCGCCGAAGCAGCCGTCGATGGCGGCCTTGTAGGCGTCCAGCAGGTCAACGGGCACAAACGCCTGAATGGTGCCGGCAAAGCCGCCGCCCTGCAGACGCCACGCGCCGCGGCCATTCAGCACGCGCTGGCTCAGGGCCAGGGCCACAGGCACGCCCTGCTCCTTCGGGTTCTTGATGCTGTAGGCGTTCTGGTTGAACTCAAAGCTGGAGTGGCCGCCCTCGATAATCAGGCGCAGGAACGTTTCAAAATCGTCCTCGCGCACAGCGTCGCAGAGCTGGGCGGCGCGGCGGCAGTCGTTGTAGAAGTGCATCGCACGCACGACGGCGCGGTCCCCCACGGCCTTGCGCAGCTTGGGCAGAGCCTTGTAGAACTCGTCCTCATCGACCTCGCGCAGGACCTTTTTGCCGAACTGCTCGGCCACACTCTCCATCTCACGGCGGATGGCGGCATAGTCGTCGGTCAGGTCGGCGTGACTGCCCTTCGTATCGCTGATGCACATGACAAAGCCGTGCTTCGCCAGGTCGATGGCCGTCTGGCCGACCACCGGGTGGGCCGGGTCCTTGAAGTCGATGGTGATAACGCCGCCGACGGCGCAGGCGGTCTGGTCCATTAGGCCGCAGGGCTTGCCGAAGAACACATTCTCGGCATACTGGCCGATCTGGGCGATCTTGACCTGGTTGAACTTCTCCATGTCATTGTTGTTGTACTCGCCGCGCAGGATGGCACCGATGCAGACCTCAAAGGCTGCGGAGCTGGACAGACCGGAGCCGCGCAGCACGTTGCTGGTGGTGTAGCAGTCAAAGCCGCCCACCTTGCCGCCTGCATCCACAATGCCCTTGGCTACGCCGCGGATCAGGGACGCGGAGTGCTCGGCCTCGCGCGGCTGCGGAACGAGGTTGGTGACATCGACATCGTCAATTTTGTCAAAGCCCAGGGACTTGACGCGGATGACATTTTCCTCATTCGGGGAGACGACGGCCACCATATCCAAGTTGACAGAGCCTGCCAGCACCACACCGTTGTTGTGGTCGGTGTGGTTGCCGCCGATCTCGGTGCGGCCCGGGGCGGAATAGAGGCGCACCGTGCGGTTGGTGCCGTATTTCTTTTCAAATTCGTCGATCAGGTCGGTATAGCGCTTGCGCTGCTCCTGCACGGCGTCCGCGCCGTACAGCTTGGCAAAGGCGGCGTCGTATTCGCCCTGTGCGATCTGCTGTTTGAGTTCAATGGTATTTGCCATGATTCCACTCACCTTTCCTGTCGGGCGGCTCTTTTCGTAGATATGCACAAATTGAGCCTTATGTTTTTAGGCAGACAGCCAAAGGAGCGGCTCTCTGCGGGTTTCTTGTTTTCAGTATAGCAAATCCTGCAAAAAAAGCAAACATTTTTTCCGCCTCTTTTATGGACTTTTGATGAATAGCTTGGTATAATGAAAATATCACACGAGCGAGGTGCCGCCATGACCATCAATGAGATGAAGCAATCCTACAAGCAGAGCTACACCGACAACGTCGAGCTCTCGATTTTTAACTGCGGGCATGAATACTGCCAGCCGGGCCATACCTGGGGTCCCGGCGTGCGCGACCACTACCTGATCCATCTGGTGGTGGCGGGCAAGGGTGTGTATCAGGTCAACGGGGCCTCGCACACGCTGCAGGAGGGCGATCTGTTCCTGGCCAAGCCGAACCAGCTCATCACCTACGCCGCCGACGAGACCGACCCGTGGGAGTACTACTGGGTCGGCTTCAACGGCGCGTGTGCCAACAAGCTGGTGCAGCAGACGCCGTTCTCAGACGCGCACCCCGTACACCACTGCAAGGACCCGCAGACCGTGCGGGAGGCGCTGTACAACATCTACCTCTCCCGCGGGCCGGAGCCGCAGTGCGAGGCCCTGATGACGGGCTATCTGTATATCTTTATGGCGCACCTGATGAAGGAGGCCCGCGAGGCGATGCCCAACGTGGGCTCGTCCAGCAGCCAGTACGTGCTGGCCGCCATCAAGTATATCCAGTTCAACTACTCGCATGATATTTCGGTGGACGATATTGCCAAGGCCGTCGGCGTCAGCCGCAGCCACCTGTACCGCGTGTTCATGTCGAACGTCGGGCAGAGCCCCATTGACTACCTGACAAGCTACCGCATCAGCGAGGCGTGCAGCCTGCTGAAAAATTCCAGCCTGTCGATTGCGGAAATCGCCGTATCTGTGGGCTTTTTTGACCAGTTCTATTTTTCCCGCGTGTTCAAAAAGGTCAAGGGCGTGCCGCCGAGCAAGTACCTGGCCACGCTGGAGAAGGAGGGTCCTGCCGCACCGCAGGCCATCAACCCGTAACATTTCCCGCACTATTTATAAGGAGCAGACATGCCTTTTACAAAAAATCAGATCATTACTCTGGAGATCGAAGCGCTCTCCAATGACGGAAACGGCGTGGCCCACAAGGACGGTCAGGCCGTTTTTGTGCCGCTGACCGCCCCCGGCGATGTGGCCGAGGTGCGCATTGTCAAGCCGATGAAAACCTATGCCTTTGGCCGCGTGGAGAAGCTGTTGACCGCCGGGCCGGGCCGCGTCAGGCAGGATTGCCCGGTGGCCGGCCCCTGCGGCGGCTGCGGGCTGCGGCATATCGGCTATGAGGCCGAGTGCGCCGCCAAGACCCAGTTTGTACGGGACGCCTTTGCGCGGCTGGGCAAGCTGGACGTACCGGTGCCGGACGTGCTGGGCGCACCCGACACGGACCGCTACCGCAACAAGGTCCAGCTGCCCGTGGGCACCGACGAGAACGGGCATATTGTGACCGGCTTTTTTGCCGGGCGCAGCCACCGCATTGTGGCCTGCACCGACTGCAAGCTGCAGCCCGCGTGGATGAACGAGCTGGCCGCCCGCGCCTGTGCGCTGCTGGAGGAGAACGGCATCACTGCCTACAACGAGGAGACCCACACGGGCCGCGTGCGCCATTTGTACATGCGTCAGGGTTGGCACAGCGGGCAGCGGCTTTTGTGCTTTGTGGTAAACGGCAACGGTCTGCCGAACGAGGCGGAAATTTGCGCCACACTGCAAAAAGAGTTTGCTTTAACGACAATTTTGGTCAACCGCAACAGTGAGCGGACGAACGTTATTTTGGGCCGCAGGACCCGTACCGTGCTGGGCCCCGGCGTCATTGAGGACACGCTGGCCGGTGTGCCGCTGCGGATGGGTGTGCATGAATTTTACCAGGTCAACACCTCCGCCGCCGAGGTGCTCTACGCCAAGGCGCGGGAGTACGCCGGGCTGAAGCCGGACGATTTTTTGCTGGACCTGTACTGCGGTATGGGCACGATCGGGCTTTCGATGCTGGCGGACTGCAAACGCTTAGTCGGCGTTGAGGTCGTGCCGCAGGCTGTCGAGGGCGCGAAGGAGACCGCTGCACGGCTGGGACTGGACGCGGACAGAGCAGACTTCCGCTGTCAGGATGCCGGTGCAGCCGCCGCCATGCTCGCCGCCGAGGGTGCGCGTCCCGACGTGATCGTCGTAGACCCGCCCCGCAAGGGCTGCGACGAGGCGACCCTGTCCGCCATTGCCGAGATGGCCCCGCGGACCGTGGTCATGGTCAGCTGCAACGCCGCAACAGCGGCAAGGGATGCCAAGTGGCTGACCGAGCACGGGTATAAAGCCGTGGAGGTCCAGCCGGTGGATCTGTTCCCGAGGACGAAGCATGTAGAGTGCGTGGTGAAGATGGTGCACTTCTAAAATTCATCTTTATTTACGGGGAATCAACGGAAACGAGCTAGTTGATTTGATTTTAAAGTATTATGATGACCTTAGCGAAAAATACAAAAAAATGATTCCGTTGAAAAAAGTCTATATACCTGTAGCACATATAGATGCTGATTAAATCCAGCTTTTGTTCAAACTCTATTCCCCGCTTGTTCACGATTTGCCCATATTTGTGTGCCATAATAGTATGATGAAAGCAATGCGGCTTTGCCGCAAAAAGGTGGTTTTTACATGAAAGGCTGGTTTCAGCGGTTTATGGCGGGCCGATATGGGTTCGACCAGTTCGGCGGTTTCCTGTGTATTTCGTCGCTTATCCTTATTGTCATCGGCGCGTGGGTGTCGCCGGTGCTGTACTGGCTGGGGCTGGCGGCCATCGTCTACAGCTATTTCCGCATTTTGAGCCGCAACACCCGCAAGCGGTACAGTGAAAACCTCAAATATCTCTCCTACCAGAACCGCGTTACCACGTGGTTTGGCAAGCAGCAGGTGCGGTTCAAGCAGCGCAAGGACTATCACTATTACCGCTGCCCCCAGTGCGGCCAACAGCTGCGCGTGCCCCGCGGGCGCGGTAAGATCAGCATCACCTGCCCGAAGTGCGGCCATCAGTTCATCAAAAAGAGTTGACGCGCGATGTTCGGATATGTTACGCTTTACCGTAAGGGCCTGGCAGACGCCGAGATGGACCGCTACCAGGCTTACTACTGCGGGCTGTGCCGGACGCTGGGCCGCCGCTACGGACGCACCGGACAGTTGGCATTAAGCTATGACATGGCGTTTGTCGCCATTCTGCTGACAGCACTGTATGACATGCCCACGGCCTTTTCCGAGGGCCGCTGCGTGCCCCACCCACTGAAAAAGCGTCCCCGCGCGGACAACGAGCTGCTGGACTACGCCGCCGACATGACCGCCGCGCTGGCGTACTACAACTTTCTCGATGACTGGCAGGACGATCACCGCCGCGCCAGTCTGACGCAGGCGCAAAAGCTGGAGCCAAGCCTGCCCGCCCTGCGGGAGCGCTGGCCGCGCCAGCTGCAGACCATGGCCGCACAGCTGGACAGGCTGAACGCGCTGGAAAGCGCCGGCAGCCACGATTTGGACGCGCTGTGCAACGCCTTTGGCGCACTGCTGGGCGAGGTGTTCGCCTGCCGCGACGACATCTGGGCCCCGGCGCTGCGCGGCATGGGCAATGGGCTGGGGGCGTTCATCTATCTGATGGACGCCTACGACGATCTGGAAAAGGACAGCCGACGCGGGCAGTTCAACGCCCTGCAGCAGCTGGCGGACGAGCTGCCGCCCGCCGCCTATGAGCAGCGCTGCCACGAGCTTTTGACCCAGCAGATGGGCCGCTGCGCACAGCAGTTTGAGATGCTGCCGATTTTAAAGGACACCCCGGAGGGGAAGCTATTGTACAACACGATTTATTCCGGCGTGTGGAGTAAATACGCGCTGGTACGCAAGCACAGGGAGGCAAAGCGCCATGACTGATCCATACAGTGTATTGGGCATCACCCCCAGTGCCGACGACGAAACGATTAAAAAAGCCTACCGCAAAAAATGCAAGGAGTACCACCCCGACCTGCACCCCGATGACCCGTCGGCGGAGGAGCACTTTAAAGAGGTACAGGCCGCTTACAGCGAGATCATGCGCATCAAGCAGGGCGGCGGAGCGTCTTACAGTGCCGGCGGGCAGCGCTATGGCAGCAGCCAGAGCGGCTACAGCCAGCAGTATCAGGACCCGTTCAGCGGGGCCGGGTTTGGCTTTGGACCGTTCGGGTTTGGGTATTACAGCACAAGCGGCTCGTCCGGGCGGCAGAGCTACGGCAGCGCTGCCGGTGACCCAGAGCTGCGTGCCGCGGCAAACTACATCCGCAGCGGCTTCTATGAGGAGGCCATGAACACGCTGAACGGCATCCCCACTGCCAACCGCACGGCCCAGTGGCACTACTACGCCGCGCTGGCCAATCAGGGGCTTGGCAACAACATCCGCGCGCAGGAGGAGGCCCGGACGGCGGTCTCGATGGAACCGAACAACTACGCTTATCAAAACCTGCTGGATCAGCTGCAAAGCCCGGGCCGCAGCTACACAAGCTACCAGCAGCCCTACGCCCAGCCCAGCGGCAGCCCGGGGTCTTTCTGTCTGTCGTTCTGGATGTATTTACTGGTGTGCAATATTTTGAGCTGGTGCTGCTGCGGCGGCAGAGGCGGATTCTTTATCTGCTGATTTACACGTAGGGGCCGGGCATGCCCGGCCCGCGGCTTTCCCGCAGATGGGCGGTTATCTTCAGGCTGCGGGCCGCATATATGCGGCCCCTACAAAGCAATATAGGAAAAGCGCTGTGACTGTTTGAAAAGGTCACAGCGCTTTTGTTGTTTTGTAGGGGAGGGATTTATCTCTCCCGGGGCGTTGGCGGCGGTGGAAAGGTACGCGGGAGACATGAATGTCTCCCCTACAAACCGTCCGTTTACCCGCATCCGACAATTTACGGGAAATTTTGTAGGGAGGGGTCTTGACCCCTCCAGGGCGTTGGTTTCTGCCGCAGAGCTGCACGGAGCGGTCAAGACCGCTCCCTACAAAGCTGTTTTTTACAGCATCCTGTCCAAAAGCGGCATTAAAATTTCTATGTTTTGACAAAACTGCGGGTAGAAGTCGTCGCCGAGCTCGTAGTCGTAGTAGAGGGCACGCTCCATACGCCTGACAGCGGCGGAGAAGCGGGGGTTATCCGTGCCGCCCGCGGCCTGTAACCGGTGGGAAAGCTGCGTGCAGACGATGGCCCAGCGGGCATCCACCCCAGCGCGGTCCAGCACGGCGGAATCCTGCAGATAGTCCTGCAGCGTCCGTACCTCCCCTGCCCGTGCACCGCAAAGCGGCGTCTGGACGTAATATTCCGTCTGCGCTGTCACCGTGTCGATGCTCTGCCCCAGCGGGTAGAGCGCACAGGCCAGCGGGCGCGCGGCGTGGATGGTGCAGGCGCTGCCCTCAAAAAAGCGGCAGTTGCCGGTTTTGGGGTCCGGCGTCAGGCGCAGGGCGGGCAGGCAGCTTTCAGGCGCAAGGTAGCTTTTGCAGAACGCCGCCGCCACGATACGGGGCGGCAAGCTAAGCCGCCGCGCAATGCGGTAGAGGTCATACCCCGACAGCACCAGATCGCGCCTCTGGCGGCAGCAGTCGCCGCAGCCCGCACAGGCAAAGTCAAAGCAGTCCCCTGCCGCCAGCCGCGGGCAGTCGTCCCAGTGTTCGCCGCAGCGGCCCGGCTCAACGGCTGGCATCACAGCTGCACCTCACCGGCGTAGGGCTGGCCGTGGGCATAGGCGTCCAGCGCCTCAAACGGGCTCTGCACCATGCTGGCGACATTGACGTCGGTGTAAAACGCCGTGTGCGGGCTGACGATGACATTGGGATAGCTGCGCAGCAGGTTCAGTTCGCGGTTCGGGATGGCCTGCCCCATGCGGTTGTAATAGTAAATACCGGTCTCATCCTCAATGACGTCGAGGCCCGCGCCGCCGATCTTGCCGCTTTCCAGCCCGGCGATCAGCGCGTCGGGGTCAATGAGCGTGCCCCGCGCCGTGTTGACGAGCAACACGCCGTCTTTCATTTTTGCAAGGGCGCCGGCGTTGATGAGGTGGTGGTTTTCCGCCGTGGCGTTCGTGTGCAGCGTGATAATGTCACTTTGCGCGTAAAGCTCGTCCAGCGTGACGTAGTCGGCGTACTGCCTGACCGCGTCGTTCGGGTAGAGGTCGTAGGCCAAAATCTTGCAGCCGAAGCCGCTCAGGTGGCGGATGACCGTCTGGCCGATCTTGCCCGTACCGATGACACCCACCGTGCAGCCGGAAATATCGCGGCCCATCTTGCCGGGCAGCGAGTAGTCCTGCACGTTGGCGCGCAGCATGATTTCGTTCATGCGGCGGGTACACATCAGCATGAGCATGATCGTATAGTTGGCCACGCCGTCCGGCGGGTAATGGCTGTGGCTGATGCGCAGACCCAGCTTTTTGGCGGTGTCCAGCGGGATATGATCATAGCCGATGCTGCGGCAGGGCAGATATTTGACGCCCATTTCAGCCCATGTCTGCAAATATTCAGGGCGTATCTCGCAGGGGTTCGTGCTGACGGCGTCGCAGCCCTCGGCCAGATGCAGGTTATCCGGGCGCGGCACGTCGGGCGTGCCGGTGTAGTCGATGCCGTAGCGGGCTTTGTAGGGCTCGCAGTATTGCTGCTCATCAAAGGGGCGCAGCGCGTAAAACATGATTTTCATGCTTTGTCATCTCCTGTTACAGGTGAAAATCAAAGGTTTCGGCCAGCCAGTCCGTGCAGAGGGCCACCCAGGCGCTGTTGTGCTTGTTGGGGGTGTTGACCTCCCGCGTGCAGGTGCTTGTGCCGTGGCCGTCGTGGGCGAAAAGATGCAGCTCCAGCGGGACCTTATGGGCTGTCAGCGCACCGGCAAGCAGCAAAGAGTTCTGCACGGGGACGGACGGGTCCTCCACCGTATGCCAGACGAAGAAGGGCGGCAGACCGTCGCGGATCTGGTTTTCCAGGCTCATTGTGGCGCGCAGGTCGGCGTCATCGCCGCAGAGGTTGACAATGGAGCCGTCGTGGCGGTATTCCCCCGCCGTGATGACCGGATAGCCCAGCACAACGGCATCGGGGCGGGCCTCGGTGCCGTGGATGCCAAGGGCGGTCTGCACAGGCTCGGCGTCCCACAGGATGGCCGTAGACGCCGCCAGATGGCCGCCCGCCGAGAAGCCGCAGATGGCGATTTTCGCCGGGTCGGTGCCGAACTGCTCTGCATTGCGGCGGATATGCAGGATCGCCCCGGCAGCGTCGATCAGCGGCTGCCAACGCAGCGCGGGCACGGACTCGTCACTTCGGCAGGTGTAATAGAGGGTAAAGACATTGTAGCCAGCCTGCAGAAACTGCATGGCAACGGGGTCGGCCTCGCGCCTGCTGCACCAGGCGTAGCCGCCGCCCGGCAGGATGAGAATGGCCGGACGGGTGTTGAAGGCAGGCATCTCGACGGTCCTATCGCGCAGATACCCGATGAGCTGTGCGCCGCCGGGGAGAGTGTGAGTGTATATTTGCATGATGGATTCCTCTTTCTATGGTATTTCTATGGTAAGGGATCGTTTTTTGTCGGCAGGGCGTAGGGGCCGCCTATATGCGGCCCGCAGCTGTACGCAGGCAGACATTCACAGGCAAGCCCGCGGGCCGGGCATGCCCGGCCCCTACCGCGCTGTTTAACAGAATATCTTTATACATTGTTAGCATACCGCAAATTCCTACGTTTGAAAAGCCCTGAATTTAAATTTTTTGTTAAAATGCTGCGCAAGGGTTGCGCTTTATTAAAAAGAGTGCTAAACTAGATTTAGCAGTTGAAATAAACGAGTGCTAATTTCATTTGTATAAAGTGAGGTTTTCTACCATGGCTATGCGTCAGTTTAAGGCCGAGAGCAAAAAGCTGCTTGACCTGATGATCAATTCTATCTATACAAACCGCGAGATCTTCCTGCGTGAGCTGATCTCCAACGCATCGGACGCCTGCGACAAGCGCTACTTTAAGAGCCTGACCGACACGTCCGTCGGCATCACGAAGGACGACCTGAAAATCCACATTCAGCCCGACAAGGACAGCCGCACGCTGACCATCACCGATAACGGCATCGGCATGACGAAGGAGGAACTGGAGAAGAACCTCGGCACGATTGCCAGGTCCGGCTCCCTTGACTTCAAGACCGAGAACCAGAGCGATAACATCGACATCATCGGTCAGTTCGGAGTCGGCTTCTATTCCGCGTTCATGGTGGCCAAAAAGGTCACCGTCATCTCCCGCGCGCAGGGCGCTGACACGGCCTGGAAGTGGGAGTCCACCGGCGTCGAGGGCTACACCCTGACCGAGGCTGACAAGGAGGACGTCGGCACCGAGATCATTCTGGTGCTGAAGGACGACACCGATACCGACAAGTACAGCGAGTACCTCGAGGATTACGAGCTTGCAAATCTCGTTAAGAAGTACAGCGACTACATCCGCTTCCCCATCACGATGTACCGCGAGAAATCCCGCCAGAAGCCGAAGCCGGAGGACGCGGGCGACGACTACAAGCCCGAGTACGAGACCTACACCGAACTGGAAACGCTGAACAGCATGGTGCCCATCTGGAAGCGCCCGAAGAACGAGGTCAAGGACGAGGACTACAACGAGTTCTACAAGAACAAGTTCATGGACTACACCGACCCGCTGCGCGTCATCACCAGCCGCACCGAGGGTACGGCGACCTACACCGCGCTGCTGTTCATCCCCGGCTCGACCCCGTACGACTACTACACCAAGGAGTACGAGAAGGGGCTGGCGCTGTATGCCTCCGGCGTTATGATCATGGAGAAGTGTGCCGACCTGCTGCCGGATTATTTCAGCTTTGTGAAGGGTGTTGTGGACAGCGAGGATCTGAGTCTGAACATCAGCCGTGAGACGCTGCAGAAGGACAACCAGCTCAAGCTGATGCGCAATTCTCTGGAAAAGAAGATCAAGAACGAGCTGCACGCGATGCTCGTCAATGACCGCGAGAAGTATGAGACCTTCTGGAAGAACTTTGGCCGCCAGATCAAGTTCGGCATCTACGGCGACTACGGCATGCACAAGGATCTGCTGGGCGACCTGCTGATGTTCTACTCCGCCAAGGAGAAAAAGCTCGTCACGCTGGATGAGTACGTCGAGAAGATGCCCGAGGATCAGAAGTGCATCTACTTTGCCGCCGGTGACGACACGGACCGTCTGGGCAAGCTGCCCAACGCCCAGCTGGTGTTGAGCAAGGGCTATAACCTGCTGCTCTGCACCGAGGATGTGGATGAGTTCTGCCTGCAGATGATGCGCGACTACAAGGAGAAGGAGTTTAAGAACATCAACTCCGGTGACCTGGGTCTGGAGACCGAGGACGAGAAGAAGGCCGCCGAGGCTGCCGAGACCGAGAACAAGGACCTGTTTGAGGAAATCAAGAAGGACCTGAACGGCAAGGTCAAGGAGGTCAAGGTCAATCCGACCCTGCAGGAACACCCCGTCACCCTGTCTGCCGAGGGCGGTATCTCGATGGAGATGGAGAAGGTACTGCGCCGCATGCCCAACGCAGAGGGCGTCGAGAGCACGAAGGTGCTGGAGCTGAACCCGAACCACACGGTCTTTGCCGCCCTGAAGGCTGCCCACGCCGCGGGCGACACCGACAAGGTCGCCAAGTACGCCGAGCTGCTCTATGACCAGGCCCTGCTGATCGCCGGTCTGCCCATTGAGGACCCCGTTGCCTATGCACAGCTGGTGTGTGGGCTGATGCAGTAAAATCAGAATAACAGCCGCCCGCCCAGGTACGATGCCTGAGCGGGCGGCTGTTTTTTTGATGGGGTTGTAGGGGCAGGCATTGTTCGACCACGGCAACACGGACTTTCCGAGTCGATGCAGACGCCGTCCCTATGTGTAGGGGCGGATTCCATATCCGCCCGGGAAAGCTTCCGCCACCGCAAACGGGCACGGGCTCATATAGAATGCGCCCCTGCGGAATCTGTTTTCCGCAGGGGCGCAATTTTCGTTTTTTACACAAACGGATTATAAAACCGTCCAAACCTGATCGTCACGGTCAGACTGATGAGCAGCAGCACGACGCCGACTGCCAGCGCGATAAAATCGCGGCGGGCAAAGGGGCGGCGGGTGTACCAGGTGCGCTTGTCATGCTTGCCGAAGCCGCGCAGCTCCATGGCGTTGGAGATCGTGTCTATGCGGTTCAGGCTCGTCAGAATCAGCGGCAGCAGGATGCTGACCGAGTTCTTCAAGCGCTTGAAGAACGGCTCGCTGCGGCCCAGCTCGACGCCGCGGGCCTGCTGTGCCTGGCTGATGCTGTGGTAATCGCGCTGAATATCCGGAATGTACCGCAGCGCAATGGCAACGGAATAGCCGACCTTGTATGAGATGCCGATGCTGTTCAGACTGGCGGCAAACTCACTGGGGTTCGTGGCCGAGATGAACAGAATGGCCACCGGCAGCGCGACAAAATATTTCAGCGAGATGTTGAACATATAGAACAGCTGCTCGGCGGTCAGGTCGTACCGCCAGAACAGGTGGCAAAGCACCGTGCGGGTGCCGTAGAGCGCCGTGCCCTGGTTTGGGTCGAACAGGAAGATGAACAGGTCGTTCAGCACGAGGAACACCAGCATAAAGACCAGCATGAAACGAACCTCGCGCAGCTTGATGTGGCTGAGCCTGAACACCGCAAAGCTGACGGCCATCAGCCCCAGCAGCACCCAGGTGTTGTAGGTGATCATGCTGGCGAAGGTAAACAGCAGAAAGAACGCCAGCTTTGTCGTGCCGGTCAGGTCGTGTACCACGCTTTTGCGCGGCATATAGTTCAAAACGGTATTAGCAGCCATCGGCGCGCACCTCCCTGTCTGCCGCGATAAAGCGCTCCACAAATTTCTCGGCGGGCGTGATGCCGCAGCGGTTGGCCAGCGTGTAAAGGCTCGTCTCCTTCAAGGCCGCCTGCTCGATCAGCGCCGGGTCACAGAGGATGGCCGCCGCGCTGCGGTCCGCAATGAGCCGCCCGTCGCAAAAGGCCAGCGCCCGCGGCGTGTATTCCAGCATCAGGTGCATATCGTGGGTGATCATGACCACGGTCACACCCTTGGCGTTCAGCCCGCGCAGGAACTCCATAATGTCGGTGTAATGTCGGAAATCCTGGCCCGCCGTCGGCTCGTCCAGAATGATAAGCTCGGGGTCCTGCACCAGCACGCTGGCGATGGTCACGCGCTTTTTCTGGCCGAAGCTCAGCGCCGAGATGGGCCAGTTGCGGAACGGGTACAAGCCGCAGACCATCAGCGTGTCCTCGACCCTGGCGCGAATCTCAGCATCGGTCAGGCCGCTGCCCTGCAGGCCCAGCGCGACCTCGTCAAAGATCATCGTCTTGGAGATCATCTGGTTCGGGTTCTGCATGACATAGCCGATATGCCTGGCGCGGCGGCGGATGTTTTCGTCTTTCAGGTCTTTTCCGTCAAAGAAAATTTCACCGCTGTCGGGCGTCTCAAAGCCGCAGATCAGCTTGGAGAGCGTTGACTTGCCCGCGCCGTTGCGGCCCACGATGCTGACCATCTCCCCTTTTCCAATCGTGAAGCTCACGTCGGACAGGGTGTGCCGGTCCTTGCTGTAGCCGAAGGACAGACCCTTGACCTCCAACAACGGGGTCGGGGCAGGCTTGGCCGCGGGCAGCGGCTCGGCGCGGAACCAGGCGCGCAGCTTCTCGGTATCAGCGTCATCCAGCACGACGGAGTCAACGTGGGCGGGGTGCTTGGCGGGCGTGATGTCAATGCCCGCATACCGCATGGCCGTGACGTAAAGCGGCTCGCGGATGCCGTTTTCCGCCAGCAGTGAGCCGGACAGCAGCTCGTCGGGGCGCAGGTCGGCCAGGATGCGGCCCTCGTTGACCAGCACAATGCGATCTACGCTGCGCCAGAGCACGTCCTCAAGGCGGTGCTCAATGATGAGGACCGTCGTGTCGGTCTTTTGCTGGATCGTGTCGATCAGCTCAATGGCCTGCTTGCCCGTGGCCGGGTCAAGGTTTGCCAGCGGCTCATCGAACAGTAAAATTTTCACCTCGTCGACCATGACGCCCGCAAGGCTGACGCGCTGCTTCTGGCCGCCGGAAAGCTCGTGCGGAGCGTAGTCGAGGTGGTTCTCGATGCCGACCAGCTCGGCGGCGCGGCGGGTGATCTCGTGCATTTCGTCCTGCGGAGTGCAGCTGTTTTCCAGCGCAAAGGCGATGTCCTCCCCCACCGTCAAGCCGATGAACTGGCCGTCCGGATCCTGCAGCACCGTGCCGACGTGGCCCGCCAGCTCAAAAATACTGCTGTGGGGCGCGTCCACGCCGTCCACAGTCAGCGTGCCCGTGCACTTGCCGGGGTAGGAGAACGGGTTCAGGCCGTTGATGCAGGCCGCCAGCGTGGACTTGCCGCTGCCGGACGGCCCGGCGATCAGCACGCGCTCCCCGGGGTAGATGTCCAGATTGATGTCATGCAGCGTGGGCTGCTTCTGGGCGCGATATTGGAAGGAAAAATTTTTGAAGGATATGATCGGGGTTCTCGTTTCAGCCATACGGCACCTCGCAGGGGAAATTGTGGTGGAACAGCAAAATGCCTTCCCGCGTTTGTGGGAAGGCATACGGGTTTAACAGCGGATCACTCTTTGTCCAGAGAACCCTTCTTGGCGATGGTCTTGGTGTAGGCCAGAATCAGCAGGCCGCCGACGACGACAGCCGTGATGATGTTGGACACAGCGGCAAACGCGCCCTGTGCAAAGACCTTTTTGGCGGGCTCGGCGTAGATCAGGATGTCCAGCACAGGCGCAACGACGATCCAGGCAATGGCATGAGCCACGACATTGGCGATGGCGAAGGTGGCGACCTTACGCTTGTTAAAGTCGCCCTCCTGCACATTCAGCTTCTTGGCAAACAGGCCGACGACCACGCCGGTGAAGGCGGAGGCGATGACCCAGCTCCACCACGGGATGCCGCCCCAAGACAGGTCGATGAGGGCATGGCCGATGAAGCCGATCAGGCCGCCTGCCACAGGGCCGTACATGGCGGCCAGCAGACCGAGCACCGCGTACTGCAGGCTGATGTTGGTGTTGGGCACCGGGCTGGGGATAGCGACAAAGCGCCCCAGAACAAAGAACAGGGCTGCGCCGATGCCGACGGCAACGACGGTTTTGATGTTCGAGTTTTTCATGATTCCGCACTCCTTTTAATACTATACCGCAAATCGTTCTTCCGCTTTCGCAAAAGAACAGTTTAAGTATACTGTTATAAAAGTGCCGCTGTCAATGGGCAAAAGGCGAGGTATGCACTATTTTGGTGAGATTTCGGCACAAAAAAACCACCCCGAAGGGTGGTCAAAAGTGGAGCGGCCGACGAGGCTCGAACTCGCTACCTCCACCTTGGCAAGGTGGCGCTCTACCAGATGAGCTACGGCCGCATATTGGAAACCCTGCTGGGTTTCCTTGACTGGTGCCTCCGATCGGAATCGAACCAATGACACGGGGATTTTCAGTCCCCTGCTCTACCGACTGAGCTACAGAGGCAAACAACAGGTATGATTATACACGAAGGAGGGACATCTGTCAAGCGCGTTTTTACAATTTTCTGCCGGATTTTGCCTGAATTTCAAAAAAATAAAGCAGCTGCTGCCGTGCCCCGGGTCATCGGGGCGCGGCGCAGCTGCATAAACAGCATGGCAAACACGGTCAATCGCGGCGGAAGATGTCGCGCGTGTAGACCTTTTCCTTTACGTCGTCCAGGCATTTGTCATAGCGGTTTGCCAGAATGGCCTGCGACTGTGCCTTGAACCTGTCCAAATCGTTGACAACAACACTGCCAAAGAAGGTCTCGCCATCCTGCAGCGTCGGTTCATAGATGATGACCGTCGCCCCCTTGGCCTTGATGCGCTTCATGACACCCTGAATCGAGCTCTGGCGGAAGTTATCGCTGTTGCTCTTCATCGTCAGGCGGTAGACGCCGATGGTCACGGGCTTTTCCCTGCCGGCGTCATACTCATTCTCGTCGGCGTAGCCGTAGTACCCGGCCAGCTTCAGCACACGGTCCGCGATAAAGTCCTTGCGGGTGCGGTTGCTGTCAACAATGGCCTCGATCAGCTTTTCGGGCACATCGGCATAGTTGGCCAGCAGCTGCTTGGTATCCTTGGGCAGGCAGTAACCGCCGTAGCCGAAGCTGGGATTATTGTAGTTGCTGCCGATACGCGGGTCAAGGCAGACACCGTCGATGATCTGCCGGGTATTCAGACCCTTGCTCTCGGCGTAGGTGTCCAGCTCATTGAAGTACGCCACGCGCAGCGCCAGATAGGTGTTGGCAAACAGCTTGACAGCCTCGGCCTCGGTGAAGCCCATGAACAGCGTGTCGATGTTCTCCTTGATAGCTCCCTCCTGCAGCAGCGCCGCAAAGGTGTGCGCGGCCTCCACCAGGCGCGGGTCGTTCAGGTCAGTGCCGACAATGATGCGGCTCGGGTAAAGGTTGTCGTAGAGTGCTTTCGACTCGCGCAGGAACTCGGGGCTGAAGATGATGTTGCTGCTGCCGAATTTTTCGCGCACCGACACCGTGTAGCCCACGGGAATCGTCGACTTGATGACCATGACGGCATTGGGGTTGTACCGCATGACAAGCTGAATGACCGCCTCGACAGCCGAGGTGTCAAAGTGCTGGGTGCGGCTGTCGTAGTTTGTGGGCGCGGCGATGACGACAAAGTCCGCGCCGCTGTACGCCTGTGCCGGGTCAAGCGTGGCGGTCAGTTTCAGTTCCTTTTCGGCCAGGTATTTTTCAATGTATTCGTCCCGGATCGGAGATTTGCGCCGGTTGATGAGATCGACCTTGGCCGGGATCACGTCAATCGCGCAGACCTCGTGGTGCTGCGCCAGCAGCGTTGCAATGGAAAGTCCCACATAGCCCGTTCCCGCAACCGCAATTTTAAGCATTTTGTCCATAGCCGATTCCTTCTCCGTGTTATTTTGGCGGCACCGGCGGACGCAGTGTGCATCCTGCGGTGCTTTTGTTTTGGTATTGCCTTATAATAAATGTATTATAACACGAAGTTGGGAGTGTGGCAACCGGGCAGCGGGCAGTTTACGCATGCCGCTTTTTGTCCAGACGAATTTTATCGCTTATCATGGCAATAAATTCACTGTTCGTCGGCTTGCCGCGCAGGTTGTGGATCGTATAACCAAAGTAGCTGTTCAGCGTGTCCACGTCGCCGCGGTCCCAAGCGACCTCGATGGCGTGGCGGATCGCGCGCTCGACGCGGCTGGCCGTGGTCATGTTGCGCTTGGCGATTTCGGGATAAAGCCGCTTGGTCACGGCGTTGATGTACCCGTGGTCGGAGATCGTCAGCAGAATGGCGTCGCGCAGGAACTGGTAACCCTTGATGTGCGCGGGTACGCCGATCTGGTGCAGAATTTCCGTCACGGTCAGCTCATCGCTGTCCTGCGAGACGACCTGCGGGCGCATCGTGTTGCCCGCCGCCTTCAGCACACGGCTGACGAGGACCGACTCGTCAAACGGCTTGACGAAGAAGAACGAGAACCCGCTGTCAAGAAGTTCCTGCTCCATCTCCTCGCTCTGGAATGCCCCCGTGACGAAGAACGTCGTGTGGGTGCTGCTGGTGTTCTGGGCCTCGTAGCGCTGCTTGACCGTGATCGCGTCCAGGTCCGGCATGAACGCATCCAGCAGAACGGCCTGCGGATGAACGGCCAGAAGGGTTTCCAGGGCCTTGGTGCCGTTCTTCTCACAGACGGTCACGGCAATGCCTTTGGCTTCCAGCGCACGGCTGCACACAGTGGACACCTGCGTGTCCGTGTCGGTCATTACAAATTTGATCTTTTCCATCGTCACATATCCTCCATACATTTTGAGCTGCGCGTACCCCGCGCGTAAACTTCGCTCGGTTTCTGTTTACATTGGGAATTCTACCATATTTTCCCACATTTATCAATAGATTTCCCGCTGTTTATCGTTATTTCCCAAAAATTTCGTTCGACAAGTTTTTCAATAATTCGTCAGTCATCGTCAAAATAGTACACGTATCAACATCATTTTATTCTTTTCGTCGTTTTTGTTGTCGGTCAGTAGTCCCGCTTTTTCGTCCGCTGCGTCCCACTTTCGGCGCTCATTTGCTGCTGGCGACAGCATCTGCTTTTTCCAGCATGGTTGTCGCAAAGATTGCATAGCCTCGGCTCGGATCGTTCACCAGCACATGTGTAAGCACTGCCGCCAGACGGCCATTCTGCACGATGGGCGAACCGCTCATGCCCTGCACTACGCCGCCGGTGGCGTCAAGCAGGCGCTTGTCCGTCACGCGGATCAGCAGGTTTCGGTTCGGGTCGCTGCCGGTCATCGTCACACGCTCGACCTGAATCGTATAGGGCTGCGCCGTCGTGCCCAGCACAGTGGTCCACAGTTCGGCCTCGCCGGGCGTGACCTCCTGCAAATTTGCCACGGGCAGTGCCGGGGCGGTGCAGCTGCCGGTGTAGCTGCCGTAGACCCCGGCGGCATCGTTGGCCAACACGGTTCCGGCTGGCGCGGCGGCGAACTCCCCGCGCAGCTCGCCCGGGCTGCCCGCTGCGCCGCGGATGCAGCCGGTAATCGTCACCGGGACGATTTCCCCGGAGAGCAGCGTCAGATCCGCACCTGTGTCGGCATCGCTGATGGAATGCCCCAGCCCCGCGAATGTGCCGCGCTGCGGGTCCACAAAGCTCATTGTGCCGATGCCCGCGCCCGAGTCCCGCACCCAGACGCCCGCCTTGTAGTGACCGTTTTCGTCCGCCGTCGGGGTCAGCGTCGCCGTGTGCCGGGCACCGCTGCGCCGGTACACCACGGTCAGGGGTGCGCCGCCCGCCGCCTGAATGGCCGCGGTCAGGTCCTCGTTGCTGCGTACCGGCCTGCCGTTGGCGGAGACGATCAAATCGCCCAGCCGCAGCCCGGCTGCCTTGGCAGGGTTCTCGCTGCCCAGCGCCGTGTAGCGATCCGAGAACGCCACGACAAGCGCCCCGTCGGAGAACAGCTTGACGCCGAACGGTGTCCCGCAGACCTGCACGATGCGCCGCTCGGTGCTGACGGCACGCACGGTCTTGACCGGCAGCGTGCCGAACAGCGTCAGCGTGACGTTGGCGCTTGTGTCAGGCGTCGTGCTGTCCGCGGCCACGCTCCCCTGCCGCTTTTTTACGGTCAGGTAGGGCATCGAAGCAATTTCCAGCTCCGCCGCCGGGCCGTCGGTGTAAAGTGTATCCGGCAGAGCCGCCGCCAGGCCCGCCAGTACCACGGCCGCCAGCAGGGCCGCTGCCGCCAGGACAGCCGCCGCATGCCGTAAAAATTTGTGTCGGTGCATATTCATCCCTCGCTTTGGGATTAGAATGTGCAGACAGGCCGCGGATTATGTCACAAAAAGCCCCCTGCATCGCGGGGATGCAGGGGGCTTGGGTCAGGCGGTTTCTTCCTCTTTGCTGCCGTGCAGCAGGTCGGCCACCGGGCTGATGGCCATATAGGCGTTTGCGTCGACACCCTTGACCAGCGTCTTGAGCTTGACGGTCTGGAAGCGGTTGACCACAACGTACAGCACCGTCTTGGGCGTGTCCGAGTAGAAGCCGTGGGCGTCTATGATGGTCAGGCCCGTGCCGAATTCCTCCGACACGGCGCGGGCGATCTCGTCCGGGTGGGTCGTGATGATCATGGCTGCCTTGGCGCTGTCAAGGCCATCCACAATGAAGTCCACGGTCTTGGAGCCCGCCGCGTAGGTGACGATGGAGTAGAGCGGCAGTATCCAGCTGCCCATGACGATGCCGCAGATCATGTACAGCAGCACGTTGTAAATCAGCACAAATGTACCGACGGACAGCCCGAGCGGCTTTGCAAAGATGACGGCGACGACCTCAATGCCGTCCATCGCGCCGCCGTAGCGGATGGCCAGGCCGCTGCCGACGCCCGAGATGATGCCGCCGAACAGCGCACACAAAAACAAATCCGTGCCCGCCAGCGGCGAGGCAATGCTGACGTCGATGGGCAGCACATCGGTGATAAGCCAGGCCGCCACCGAGTAGACGCAGACCGTGAAGATGGCGTAAATCGAGAACACCGCCCCCTGCCGCTTGAAGCCGAACAGCAGCAGCGGGATGTTGAGCAGGATCAGGAAGAAGGACAGCGAAAGATAGTCCGGCGTCAGCTGGGAGAGCAGGATGGATGTGCCGGAGATGCCGCTGTCGTACAGCTGTACCGGCGCAATAAACAGCGTTACACCGATAGCATTGATGATGCCCGCGATCAGCAGCATCAAAAAATGGAAGGGCGAGAGCTTGGCTAGGATGTTCTTTTTCAAAGTCTACCTCCGTGGTCACAGGCTGGCAGGCGGTTTGCCTATAGTATACCGTACAGCAGGGGCACACGTCCATAGATAAAACGTAAATTGTTCGCAAGCCTTCCTATGGCAACACCGCATAATTCCCGCCTTACGGCTTAAGCACCGCTCCGGCGGATCTCCGCGCCAAGAGCCGCCGCAAGCGGCGGTTGCGCTCCGAAGCGCCTCGCTGCGGCTCGGTGTGCGGCACGGCATCTGCGTTGCCAAAATGCTCGATAAGACATCCAGTATTATCTGCGCTTTTGGCTTAGCAGCTGCCGCACCTCGCTCGTCGTATCGGCACTTAGAATTATGCGGTATTGCCCTATATTAAAACGGATGCCCGTGTCAATACGGTTTTGCCATTGACAAACCGCACAAAAAAACGTATACTAATTTTGTTATGCGGCTATGGCGGAATTGGCAGACGCGCTGGTTTTAGGGTCCAGTGTCCACGACGTGCAGGTTCAAGTCCTGTTAGCCGCACCATGACGAATGTTCTTACAGCATTTAGCTGTCAAAGAACATTCGTCATTTTTTATTTGCTAAATAGCGACATCACAGGGGGCGTAGTTCACAACTACGCCTTTTCTTGTATTCACCGACACATCAGGTGTCGGTAAAGGAAGTGCGCTTGGAATCTCGATGGTGCCCACGCAGCTGTAGTGAATGCGGAGCCGCTGCTCCCATACACCATTGACCTTTTCTGCATTGAACACTTCGATTTTTTCCACCAGTTCATTCAGCATCCGGGGTGTCAGCTTTTTTGCTCTGGTGTACTTGCGAACCAGACTGATGAACATATCCGTTGTCATGGTGCGGCTGCTCTGCTTTTCGATTTCGGAGCGGAGCTGTTTGATTTTCTCGGTCAGCTCCTTTTGCTCGTCCTCATATCTCCGGGACATTCTGGAAAAGCGTTCATCAGAGATTTTGCCGGAAACATTGTCCTCATAGATGCGCTCAAAGAGGCCGTCCAGTTCTTCATCACGGGCAAGGAGTGCTTTCAACTCTTTCTCTTTCAGCTTGCGGTCGGCTTCGTCCGCCTGCTGGGAGTGCCCGATAACAGCTTTCAGAAAGTCGTTCTCGTAGAGGCTGGCAAACTTGGTCAGCCGCCGAATTTCGCCCAGCACCACTTCTTCCAGAAAGTCTACCCGGATGTAGTGGGTGGATTGGCAGGTGCCACGGTTGCCCTTGTAGTTGGAGCAGTTGAAATACTTGATTTCCGGGTTGCCCTGATTGAAGTGGAAATGCAGATTGCAGCCGCAGTCTGCGCAGACAAGCAAGCCAGAGAACATATTGTGTTCTCCGTTGCTGGTACGGCGTTTGCGCATCTTTCCACGCTTCTGCTGTACCTGCTCAAACACGGCACGTTCAATAATGGGTTCGTGAACATCTTGGAACACCACCCAATTTTCCGGGTCGTTATGAATCCGCTTCTTGTTCTTGTAGGACTTGGAGTAGGTTTTGAAGTTCAGAACATCACCACAATACTCCTGCTGGTACAGAAGATGGGTAATCGTGGAGCCATTCCACTTGGTGGCGGGGCGCGTCTTGGTCTTTCCGGGACGGCCGATGCCTTTCTGAATCCAGTAGGCCTGCGGCGTCAGGACGCCTTCCTTTTCAAACTGGGTGGCAATCTGTTCCGTGCCAAAGCCCTCCAACGTCATATCAAAAATGCGCCGGACAACTTGTGCAGCTTCTTCATCAATGACCCAATGCTTGGGATTGTTCGGGTCCTTGATATACCCATAGGGAGGAAGTCCCATCGGTTCGCCGGAGTTGCCTTTGATTTTATTACTGATACGGCGTTTCTTGCTGATGTCGCGGGCATACCACTCATTGAACAGGTTTCGGATGGGTGCCAGTTCGTTTTCTCCCTCGGCTGTGTCGATGTTGTCCGAAACGGCAACAAGTCGGATGTCATGGTCCGGGAAAAATTCTTCTGTCAGCCGTCCGACCTCAATATAGTTTCGGCCCAGACGGGAAAGGTCTTTGACGAACACAGCAGAGGCTTTCCCTTGTTCAAGCTGCTGCATCATTTCAACGAAACCGGGACGGTTCATGGTCACGCCGGAAATGCCATCATCCAGAAAGTGAACCAGATTGGTATAGCCTTTTTCCTTTGCAACCTTGGTGAGCAGTTTCTTTTGGTTGCCGATGCTGTAACTCTCGCCTTCCAAATTATCATCACGAGAAAGACGCTCATAGAGAAAAGCGGTTGCTTCACGGGATTTCTTGTTACTCGACTGTTTCATACTCGCTCCTTTCTTGGGACAGTCGAATAGCAAATTCACTTGTACACCTATATTATAACACAATCCGCTTTCTCTGTCCGCTGCCTCCCGAAAGGTCATTATAATTTTTCGCTTTCGGATTTCATCAGCCGGAGAAGAACTTCTCCTAAGGTTTGGGAGCTTTCTTCTTTGAACACCGGCTCAACGATAAAGGAGCGATTGCCAATACGATAAGTCGAATCCAGAGTAAGCATCTCTGGATTTTTTGTTTTTTCAGGGTTTGTCTTTTTCGCTTGCATCGTAAAAATCCCCTCGTATTATAAAGTAGTAGTTATTAAAGTTCCTCTCCAAGGACAAAATGCTAC
>OGYR01000211.1_pt1 | contig 49277 bp, 38 predicted proteins | sample 1576661 | NCBI WGS metagenome assembly OGYR01 (sample SAMEA3541490, study PRJEB24748) | human gut metagenome | biome: human gut; feature: human-associated habitat; material: faeces | place: China | collected 2012
GGAGAAACATTAGAATATTGATTGATACAAAACTGCACTCAGGGATATTGTGGGTGCAGTTTTGCATTAAAATTATTGATTACGATACAGTTTCTGATATGTAGTAGGTAATATCTGAAATATATCTCGGAAAGCCGATGTAAATTTACTTTGGCTTTTATATCCCACAGCGGCGGCAATTTCCGAAATAGATTTATCTTCCTGCAACAGCATATTCGATGCCAACTTCATACGGTATTCTTTCATGTAAGAAGCGATGGGCATTCCATAGACTGCTTTGAAAACGGATTTCAAAGTAGTGGTGTTCATCAGGTACTGTTTTGACAACTCTTCAATAGTATAGCGGCGTTTTAGGTCGGATGTCATCAGACTGTGAATTTCTTTGATAGTTTCCACCTGTCCGGAAACATACTGGTTCAATCTTTTTGTATTTTCTAAATCCAGCATATCTAAAAACAACAGCAACTCTTGAACTTTTAATTTGAAATAAGGTAAGTACATTCTTTCTGGCAAATCATATAATTCTGAAAAAATATGTTCGATTTTCTCGCTGGCTGGCATAGCAATATGCCCCTTTTGTTCACAAAATTTTGCGTAGAGGTTATTTCCGTTGATGCCTGCTTCAGAAAGAATGTCTGGTGGTGTAGCAGTTAGCGCATCCAAATCAATGAAGACGGATACAGCTTGATAATATCCTAATGCATTGGGTACTTTCCCGTTCAGAATTGCGGGCATTTGCAAAGCAGCATAATTTTGACGAACAATTATTTGTTCCAAATGACGGTGAAACACTGGAATTTTAATAAAATTGAGGTGAACAATATCCTTTCCACGGAAAATCCCGTCTTTGACAGTTAATAAAAGAAAAATCGTCGTATCCCTTATATTTAATGGGATACGGCGTTTTTTTTCGTTGTTACGGACTATAGTATGAATTGATAATCTGTTCGAAAACCACTGACTTCATGAAGAACATCAGTGATCGCTTCTCGTTTATACAATGGAATGAATCCCTGTTCCTGTGGATTGATTTCTGATACAGGGCATACTTGAGGCAATAAGTAATGATCAGGCGTTGCTGTAGTTTTTTTGTGGTGTATGGTTCATCTTTGTAATAAAGTCCTTTGTCATCCTCTGAAAGTTTTGTAATATCAACAGGTGTATCATCAGAAACTGTTTTAAATCTTTTTGTGCTTAATGCCCACTCTTTTTCTTCTTTTTTTAATTTTTTGCTGCTCATAAGAAGGTTTTTCCAAGAATTCAGATGCTACCTTATAGGAAGAAAGCTTACTGCATGGATCCAGTATTCTTGCATAGATTAGATCAGAAAAGATCGCATTAATATCGTATTTAAATTTATATTTTTGTTTTAATTTACGGCAGATCTTATGGATCTGCATTTTCAGATTTTGATATATGAAGATTCATAGTCAATCCATCCTTCCTTTTATTATGCCACACATTGACAGAAAAATAACATACATAAAAACGAAAAATTTGATATAAAAAAAGCAGGTTTTATGCGGTCTGCAAGGTATTTTTCTATTATTCAACTGTCAAACTCCCGGATTTGTCTAGTCCATTACTGAAGTCGGACTTGTGAAGCAACTAAACTTTTTTGACTTTTTATATTTGGTATAGGATAATGATAGCAGAGTAATTTTAATAAAAAAAGGTACATGCTATTGTGAGTTTACTAGGAGGTGTTGGTGTGATACGGCAATATGACGAGTATGATATAGACGCACTGATGAAAATATGGTTAGACACGAATATTCAAGCACATAATTTTATATCGTCTGATTATTGGCGTTCAAATTATGATATGGTTAGAAAAATTCTCCCTTATGCAGAGATATATGTGTATCAAGATGACAGTGCAAAACAGATAATTGGATTTATCGGATTGAACGGTAACTATATTGAAGGTGTTTTCGTGAAAGAAACAATGCAATCAAAGGGAATCGGAAAAATGTTATTAGATTATGTTAAGAACTTCAAGACTACATTAACTTTGAGTGTATATCAAAAGAACAAGAAAGCCATCAGATTCTATCTAAGAGAAAAATTTAGTATTCAATCTGAAAATGTAGATGACAATACAGAAGAAAAAGAATTTATAATGGTGTGGAATCGTCAAATTTAGTTTGTTGAACCCTTTGAGAGAAAAAAGCCTCATGACCATGAGGACAAATGAAAGTGAAATACGTTAGCTGATAAAGTGTATAGGCTCAAAATGGAAAGTGCCCTTTTGGAACTTATTTTGTGTTATTCCACAAAAAATGGGAATTATAAAGATTTTATTCTTTACTACGGAGGTGTATTGTAAAAAATTATTTTGCTATACTGACAATATCAACAGAAAAGATGAATCACTCACAACTGGATGAGTGTTAGAAGGAGAAAAAGATGTTAACAGTATTATTTACTATTTGTATGATTTGGTTTGTTGGAAAATTTTTTATATTTGGCTTAAAAGTATCCTGGGGAATCATGAAATTACTTTGTATGATTATTTTCTTTCCAGTGATATTGATCGGGATGGTAGTAGGCGGATTAATGTATATAGCTTTTCCGCTATTGATCATTGGTGGGATTATCGGACTTGTAACTTCACATTCTTAAAGAGGCAGGGAGGTGTTTTTAATGGGATATGATATTGAAAAAGAAAAAAGAGAAGCAATTGAAGCCGGACGCAGAGCCTTAAACAGTCTTAGTGTGGCAAAAGAAAATTTGAATAGTGCAAAAAACTGGGGTCTGGTAGATATGTTTGGCGGAGGATTTTTCAGTACGATGCTGAAACATTCTAAAATGGATCATGCAAAGCAGAATATGGATCAGGCAAAATATGATCTCCGTAATTTCAGCAAGGAATTAAATGATGTAAATATGGCATGTGATCTACATATCGATACCGGAGATTTTCTTTCATTTGCAGATTATTTTTTTGATGGATTTGTTGTGGACTGGATGGTCCAGGATCGAATCAATACTGCAAAAAGACAGGTAGAAGAAGCTATTCGAAGAACGGAAAGTATCGTCAATCAATTACAGCGTATGTAAAGAGAACGGCAATGAATCAGAAGTGATTCGTTGCCGTTCGTGCGATTTATAGATTATTTTAATTTTTCTTTTTCAGCATTTAGAAGTTCAAGATTGAGACCCTGTTCACTGGCTGTCTTATCTACCCAAAGATTCAGAGAGTCTATGGCTAAAGAAATTGCATCCAGTTTTTTACTGATAAAAGCAAAATCCTTCATCTCATCATCACTGATCTTGCCGTCACGAGCGATTTGGATCAGCCGACCGGTAAGAGGGTTGATTTCATTTAGACCGGCAATGGTTTCTAGGATGATATTTGACAAGTCAGTTACCTCTACTTCTGGAACATAGCGGTGGCCTATTTCACATTTGTGTGAGCAGTAATAATTGCAGAGATCTGGTCTTTTATAAGCATCAGCCATTTGAATGATATCGTAAGGTGTAGGCTCCTGTGTTTCGTATTCGAATTTTTCGATTTTAGAATCCGAGACAGCCTTCATTTTATCACTTGCTTCTGCCCTTGTAAGTCCTGCGGCTTCTCGGCAAAGCTGGTAAATTGTTTTGTTTGCCCTGGTAGATTGTTTACCCATGAGAATTTCCTCCCTCTATATCGCAAGACATGAGGATTATCAGGTGTTAAGTCCACATGTTGTGCGTGTGTTTTCTCTATGGATTTTATTATACTGGAAGCATCAAGAAACAACAAGAAAATCTATCAATCGCCTAATGGATGCTTTAGAAGAGTTGAAACAGGCTAAAAGATATGAACAGTTGAAGATTAAATCATAAAATTCAAAGAAATGGAGGAGTTGACAATGAAAGGAATATTCGGAGAGTTAATCCTACGAAAGAAGAAAATTAAATAAAGAACATTAGAAAAACTCCTGTGGATTTGCCCAGGAGTTTTTCTATTTCATATAAAATCACAAAAATATAGCAAAGACTGTTTACTTTATGCCAACATATGATTCATCAGTGCCTTAATATCCTCTTCCGGTGTAGTAATAGGTCCAATGCCGTAATTTTCTACCAGAAAGTTCAGAATGTTAGGTGATAAGAACGCTGGAAGAGAAGGACCAAGACGGATGTTTTTGATACCCAGATGCAAAAGTGTTAACAGGATGCAGACGGCTTTCTGTTCATACCAGGAAAGAACGAAGGAAAGCGGAAGCTCATTAACAGAACATTCAAATGCATCCGCAAGTGCGACAGCAACCTGGATCGCACCATAAGCATCGTTGCACTGGCCAATATCCATCAGTCGTGGCAGGCCACCGATTTCTCCCAGATCGAGATCATTGAAACGGAATTTCCCACATGCAAGAGTGAGGATCACACTGTCAGAAGGTGCCTGTTTTACAAATTCTGTATAATAATTTCGACCTGGCTTAGCACCATCACAGCCGGCAACCAGGAAGAAATGGCTGATATCGCCTGATTTTACAGCTTTTATTACAGTATCTGCATGGGACAGGATGGCTGCATGACCAAAACCAGTTGTTACTTTCGTACCACCGTTGATACCTGTGAGGATTTGATCTTCTTTGTAACCACCCAGTTCCAGTGCTTTTTCAATAACTGGTGTAAAATCTTTTTTCTCATCGATATGAACAGTGCCTGGGAAAGCAACCATTTCTGTTGTAAACACTCTGTCAGCATAGCTGCTTTTTGGAGGCATCAGGCAGTTGGTAGTGTAAAGGATCGGAGCGGGAAGATGATCAAATTCTTTCTGTTGATTCTGCCATGCGGTTCCGAAATTTCCTTTTAGATGAGGAAATTTCTTTAAGAATGGATAGGCATGGGCTGGGAGCATTTCACCATGAGTATAGATGTTGATCCCTTTTCCGCTTGTCTGTTCAAGTAAAAGCTGCAGATCCTTCAGATCATGACCAGTTACTACAATAAATGGTCCTTTTTCTACGGTAAGTGTAACTTCTGTCGGTTCTGGTGTTCCATAGGTTTCAGTATTTGCCTTGTCAAGAAGTGCCATACACTTCAAATTGATCTCTCCTACTTTGAGAACTGTAGAAAGCAGTGCTTCTGTGTTCTCTTCATAACCGATCTTAAATAATGCTTCGCAGAAGAACAGATTCACTTCATCATCTTCATGACCCAGAACAGCTGCATGATAGGCGTATGCAGCCATTCCGCGAATGCCAAAGAGAATGAGAGACTTCAGAGATCGGGTATCTTCATCTGCATTCCATAGTTGCTGCATATCGTATTCGTCTGTTTTACCACACGGAGACTGACATTTTCTGCAATCAGGAGCCAGCCTTTCTTTCTCTGCTCTGACTTTTTGTATCATGTTTTCAATTGAAGCATTATCAAAATTGACATTTGTAACTGTAGTAAACAGTCCTTCAATTATGACTTGACTAGTTTTTTTAGAAACAGCTGTTGTGCTGTCAACAGCTCTTGCCAGACCGATCAACGCACCTGTCAGTTCATCCTGTAATTTTGCTGTATCTGCCGTTTTTCCACAGACACCAGAATTTCCTGTACATCCACTGCATCCGATCGTCTGTTCACACTGAAAACAAAACATATTCTTATCCATTACTATATTCTCCTTTTACTCTAAGATTTTTTTAGTATTTCCATCTTCTGTCAATAGTATACAACTTGGGTTTCTGTAAAAAATATAGTATAATAATTGCAACATGTATGTTTGATTTCCAACAGGAGGGATCATTTTGAAAAAATATTTGCCTATTTTAAAAAACAGTCCTTTTTTTAAAGGCCTTACGGATAACGAGATACTATCGATATTACATTGCGTAAATGCAACGACAATTTACAGAAAACGGGGTTCTTATATTTTCAGAGCTGGGGACTCTACCGAAGTTATGGGACTTGTGGTGTCGGGTTGCGTTCTTGTTATGCAGGAAGATCTGTGGGGACACAGGAATATTCTGTCAAAATGCCATGCTGGTGATTTTTTTGGCGAGCCATATGCAGCAAGTCCGGGAGCTGTTTTGAATGTCAGCGTGGCAGCAGATGAGGATTGTGAAATCATTTTTTTAAATGTTCAGAGACTTTTGGTTTCCTGTCCAACTGCATGTGAACATCATCAGAAGTTGATCCGTAATCTGGTCAGTGTCTTGGCCAATAAGATATTGATCCTGAACGACAAGATCACACATGTCTGCAAGCGAACGACCAGAGATAAACTGTTGTCTTATTTATCAGCAGAATCCATCAGACATTCATCATTGTCTTTTGACATTCCTTTTGACCGACAGCAACTGGCAGATTATCTTTGTATAGATCGTGCAGCAATGTCTACGGAGATATCAAAATTACAAAAAGATGGTTTTATAAAAACAAATCGAAAGCATTTTGAGTTGATCGTTGATGCTTTCAGATAACAAATAGAAATCCACGGAGGAATATGATAATGTCAAAAGATGAATATTTGATCACAGATGCGCCCCTTAAAGCGCTGACTGTTTTTGCAATGCCCATGATCCTCGGCAGTTTCTTTCAACAAGTGTATAATATGGCTGATTCGATCATAGTCGGTCAGTTTGTAGGCTCTTCTGCACTTGCAGCTGTTGGTGCCTGTGCTGCCCTTACGAATGTCTTCATTTGTGTAGCATTGGGTGCGGGTGTAGGTGCGGGCGTGCTTGTGAGCCGCTATTTTGGAGCCCGAGATTACAGCAAAATGAAAACGATCGTGTCAACATCATTGATTAGTTTTCTGGTCTTAAGTATATTTTTGGGTGTCTTTGGTTTTTGTTTTTCTCATTTGATGATGAGTGTATTACAAACACCTGCTGATATACTGAATGAAGCGGTATTGTATCTAAGAGTTTATTTTGTGGGATTTCCATTTTTGTTTATGTATAATATTCTTTCAACGATGTTTACTTCAATCGGTGAATCGAAAATACCGTTGGCTCTTTTAATATTCTCATCGATGTTAAATATATTGATGGATCTTTGGATGGTAGCTGGACTTGGACTCGGTGTGTTCGGTGCAGCCCTCGCAACTCTCATTGCACAGGGGATTTCCGCAGTGTTGTCACTTTTGATCTTCTTGTGCCGGATGCGTCGATATGAAAGTCGTTTTGACTGGTTTGACAGACAGGAGTTACATTCTATGCTTCAAATTGCTGTACCGTCAGTTCTTCAGCAGTCCACAGTGTCAATTGGCATGATGATCGTACAGGCAGTTGTGAATCCATTCGGTACACAGGCACTCGCAGGATATTCTGCAACGATGAGAGTAGAAAATGTTTTTTCATTGATATTTGTATCCATTGGTAATGCGATTTCGCCGTATGTTTCTCAGAATCTTGGCGCAAAGAAGATCGAACGTATCAAAAAGGGATACCATGCTGCATTGGTGTTAGATATATGTTTCGCAGTCCTTGCTTTCATGATCATCGAATCCTTGCATACCCAGATTTCTTCATTGTTCCTAGGGAAAGATGGAACTGCTTTAGCATATCAGGTGTCTGGAAATTATATGAGATGGCTCGGTTATTTCTTCACCTTCATGGGAATCAAGATGGCAACAGATGGAGTCCTTCGCGGTCTTGGAATCATGCGGCCATTTCTTGTTGCTAATATGGTAAATCTTGCGATTCGCTTGTCAGTTGCTTTGATTTTTGCACCGCGTTTTGGTATTGCATTTGTCTGGCTCGCTGTACCAGCTGGCTGGTTTGCCAACTTTCTGATCTCCTATGGGGCACTCAGAAAATCATGGCCAAGTGATAATTGTAATTGCGTAATCAATACGAATGAGTTATTATAATAACAGATAGGTTTTTAAACCAGCAGCGAAAGCTTCTGAAGCCATACGAAGAAGGTTCAACGGACCTTTCTGCCGACAGACGGCAGGAAAACGGGATATTCATCATTTATCAGAATTCTGAAAATCGCGATTATATCATAAGATACAAAAACGACGCAGACAGTAAAATCGCATACTTTTAAAATGAATGGGCAGTCCCTTAGGCAGGGACTGTCTATTTTTCTGTTGAATTAAAGTAGCTGCAATAAAAATTGTAACTATTGATCCAGATTATTATACGAGAATATCGTACAAGGAGAGAATTTATGTTAGGAATCATAATTGACAGCATCAGTACTTTTATGTACAGTAAATTGCTAGTAATACTGTTGATCGGAGCGGGAATCTATTTTACGATCCGTACAAAACTGCCACAGATGAGATTATTTAAAGATGCCTGCAAAGCCGTTGTAGAAAAGCCAGAAGATGAAAATGGAGTATCATCGTTTCAGGCATTAATGGTATCTACCGCATCACGAGTTGGAACAGGAAATATCATTGGAGTATCGTCCGCTATCTGCATTGGAGGATTTGGCTCTGTATTCTGGATGTGGATCATTGCGATCATCGGAAGTGCATCCGCACTGATCGAAAGTACGCTGGCACAGATTTATAAGAGAAAAGGAAAAGATGGAGAATGTTACGGAGGACCGGCATATTACATTGAAGCAGCACTTCACTGCAGACCATTAGCGATCATATTCTGTATTTCCATGATCGCAACGTATGCATTTGGATTTAATATGCTTGCATCTTATAATTTACAATCTACATTTTCAGGATTCTCATTTTATGATGTAAAATGGACGCCATGGATCATCGGAGGAATTCTTGCAGTGATCACAGGATGGTGTCTCTTAGGCGGGGGATCAAGAATTGTAAAAGTAACATCTACATTAGTGCCAGCTATGGGGGTTGCATATATTCTGATCTCTGTGATCGTTATGATTATCAACCGTGCATATCTGCCAGTTGTATTTTCAAAGATCATCAGCGAAGCATTTGATTTCAAAGCAATTTTTGGTGCATTTGCAGGATCAGCTATGATGCAGGGAATCAGAAGAGGTCTGTACTCCAATGAAGCAGGTATTGGATCAGCACCAAATGCTTCTGCATCCGCACAAGTAAGTCATCCAATCAAACAGGGCTTAGTACAGATGTTATCCGTATTCATTGATACCCTGCTTTTATGCACAGCAACAGCCATGATGTGTTTGTCATCAGGAATCGCCCCTGCGCAAGAATTACAGGGGGCACCATGGGTACAGGCAGCACTGCATGAATCCTTAGGAAACTTCGGACCACTCTTTATCACAGTAGCGATGGTATTGTTTGCATTTACAACACTTCTTGGAAATTGTTTTTATTGTGATAACTTGTTAAATTATATCCACAAAGGACAGCCATCAAAGACATTCATGAAAGGATTTCGTATAGTATCTGCACTGGTTGTGTTCATTGGTGCAGGAATGGAAGTTTCTATGCTTTGGAATATTTCAGATGTTTTGATGGGAGTTATGGCACTGATCAATATTCCAGTGATCTTGATTTTGTCAAATACAGCACTGAAAGCATTGGAGGATTATGAAAAGCAGAAGAAAAATGGAGAGAATCCAGTGTTTAAGACTGGGAATATTGGATTGGAATACGAGACGGATTATTGGAGCTAGATTTATATTTTTTACTTTTGATACTGACATTATCATGGTATAATTAAAGAAAGATTCTAGGCAAAACAGACGAAAGTCTGTGACGCAAAGCTAAAGGGCCTGTAAAATGGCAGCCAGTTGCAGAAAATGATAGGCACTGTCTGTTTGGCAGTGCTGTTTTATTTCATAGAGATTTCATAGGGAATTTGTAGGGGATTTTTATGAATTGAGGGAGGATAAAGTTATGAAGTTAAGAAAATTATTGAGCCTGTCTATTGCAGCTATATTACTATGCTTTACAGGCTGCGTGAATAAAAATACATTGAGTAAGCATGAGCCGATCACAATTCTGGCCCCTTATTTAGAATGTGATCGTTTAGTTGATCTGGTACATAAAAAATACCCAGAAATAAATTTGAAAGTTCTTTCTTATTCAGGTGCAAATACAACGACATATTTACAAAATATGTTAGCAGCAGATGATCTGCCGGATATTTGTACACAGACTATTTATGATCCTAATATTGACGATGTGAGTGACAAGATGATCGATCTTGCTGGTTATGATTTTACAGATAATTATGTGGAATCTAGATTGCAGGATATTTCAGATGATGGAGCTATTTATATGCTTCCATCAGCCTATAGTTGTATAGGTATCACATATAATAAGACCTTGTTAGAAAAACATGGATGGAAACTTCCAAAATCTTTTCATGATCTTGAAAAGCTGGCGAAAAAGGCGAAAAAAGCAGGGGTACAGTTGTGTCTGACACAGATTGAATATCCAGGCTATGGCTTTCAATATATGTGTAATATTGCAGATACGGCATTTTTAGGTACATTCCAAGGCAAGCAATGGCAGAAAGATTATCTGACAGGAAAGGCTAATGTGAGTGATACAAAGAAAATGATGGATTGTATGGATTATATTCAGAAATGGAAAGATCTGGGTATGTTTACTGCCAATAAAAAGAATCCACAGAGTGATGATGAGACTATAAAAGAATTTATGAAAGGTAATACATTATTCTTACTGGGAAGTAAAAATGGAATTGGAGAAACAGATGGCACAAAGGATAAGTTTGGGTTAATGCCATATCTTTCTGAAGATGGAAGCCAGAATGTATACATTTTGAACGTGACACGTTTTCATGGACTGAGTAAAAAATTAGAAAAGGATCCGCAAAAGCTTAAAGATGCATTAAATGTTATGAAAGTGATCTCTTCCGTGGAGGGAACAAGTGCATTATATGAAGAAGCAACTTTAAAAGCGAACCTTCTTCCATTTAAAGATTGGAATGCAGATAATACGTATTATGGGGATATTGCTGATGAGATCAATGCCGGGAATACGGCACCGCTTATCTATGTAGGGTGGGAAAATACATTGGTCAATACAGGATACCGTATGCTAGAATACATTCAGGATAAGGCAACGATAAAAGATGTTGTGGATCAATTGGACAAGGATCAGGATCGTGTGGTCAACAATAAGCCAGAAGTTATCACAACTACGACAGAAGTTATCTCTCAGAAGAGTTGTGCAAAACTGATCGGCAGATGTTTTATGGAAGCAACAAAAAGTGATGCAGCACTGATTTCTTTAGGAAAATGGATCAAAGGAAATGGAAAAGAGCAGAATATGGCTGGTGTGAATGGAAAACTTTATGCACAGGATATTACGGAAAGTGATATTTGTTCTATTCTTCCAACAGGATGGTATGATACGATACAAACCGTACAATTATCAGGAAGAGAAATCAAACAATTATGTAAAGATGGTTACGATGCTGCTGGTACGGGCAATACCTATCCATATGTATTAGTGAAGGATAAAAAGCTTGAAGCAGATCAAACTTACAAAGTCGTGATCTGCGGAGCAGGTAAAGAGCTTACATTAAATGACAGTGGCATTGTGGGAATGAATGCAGCAAAAGATTTCTTTTCAAAATTTAAAACCCTAAGTGAGGCGGATGTGAAATGAGATTCAGTCAAAACAATATGTTAGAGAAGACAAAGAAATACAAAAAGATCATAGTTGTCTGTATTGTTGCAATCTTATTTATGGTCATTTCATTTATTTTCATATATCAGACATACATTCAAAAGATTATTTATGAAGAACGGTTAAATCAGATGGATGAAGTTACTCATCAGATGTTTTTAAATTTGGAAGATGTAATGGAAACAAAATGGGATTATGTCAAGGTGCAATGTAATATCATAGAAGCTGCTGATATACGGACTACCGAGGATTTGAGTCTGCATATGAAAAGAATAACTGATTTGTATGAATTTGCAGATTCAAAAATAACCTTGCTGGCTGTTGATGACAGTGGAAAGTACTATACAGAAGAAGGAAATCAGGGGATGGTAAGGGATACATATCATTTTGAACATAGTCCTAAAAAGATCAACTATGTATCGAATTTTATGACGACAAATGAATCCCGTATGGTTTTTTTAAAGAAATTAGAGCATCCGATCAGGCTTCAAAGTGGACAGACTATCAATTATTATGGATTATATCAGGATATGCATGAACTGAATGAATATTTTGGATGTGATGCCTATGAAAATAATAACAGTGTCTATATTCTTGATGATAATGGTTTTAAACTGTTCAATAGTAATAAGGTGGAACTGATCAAAGGACATAATGTGTTCACGGTATTAAAGAAGATGCAATATCTACATGATTCTTCATTTGACAAAGCAGAAAAAGAATTAAAAGAAAAGGGTGTGAGTTATTCTAATGCCATACTCGATGGGACGGAATACTTTTATGTTTTAAAGAAAATGGATCATGCGGCATGGAACTTGATCTTTCTCGTTCCTGCAAAATATGTAGCGACCAATACGGTAAGGCTTGTGAAGTTGATCATATGGTTTATTATCTTGTTTGCAGTTGTTGCCGCTGGTTGTATGATCAAAGGAATCGTTACAGTTCTTAGAAAAAGCCAGAGCGAAGCAATTGAAATCGAAAGAGAAAATAATACAAGACTGGAAACAATAAATACAGAACTCACGCAAGCTAAACGGGCGGCTGAGCAGGCTTTTGAAGTCGCTAACAATGCAAGTCAGTCCAAAAGTGATTTCCTGGCTAGTATGTCTCATGATATCCGTACACCGATGAATGCGATCATGGGTATTACATCCTTGATCAGACATGATGCAGGGAATAAGGATAAGGTGATCGAGTATGTTGATAAAATAGATGTTTCTGCACAGCATCTTTTGGGAATCATTAATGACGTTTTGGATATGAGCAAGATTGAAGCAGGAAAAACTGTTTTCAGTTATTCTGATTTTTCTATTCTGGAGTTTATGCAGGAGATTCAAACGATGTTCTGTCCACAGACAGAGGAAAAGCATCAGTCTTTGGTGATTCATCATGAGAACATCGTGCATGAATGGGTCAATAGCGATTATGTTCATTTGATGCAGATTTTCAGCAATCTGCTTTCAAATGCAGTAAAGTATACACAGAAGGGTGGAAAGATCCAGTTTCTTGTAGAAGAATGTGAAACGAAATCCAGTGCGTATGCAAAGTATCATTTTGCAGTTATTGATAATGGTGTAGGTATGTCTGAGGATTTCAAAGACAAGATCTTTGATACTTTTACCCGTGAGGAAAGTTCCTTGACAAATAAGATACAGGGAACAGGGCTTGGAATGGCGATCACCAAGAATCTGATTGAAGCAATGGGAGGAACCATTGATGTCGATAGTGAACTGGGACTGGGAAGTTGTTTTGAGGTCTTTATGGATCTTAAAATTGCAGAAGAGTCTGTTTCGTCAGCATTGCAGGTAGAAGAAAGTGAGACATATGATGATATTATGAAAGGAATGAGGTTCTTGTGTGCAGAGGATAATGAGCTGAATGCGGAGATCTTGACGGAACTGTTAAAGATCAAGGGAGCTGAGTGTACTGTCTGTGAAAACGGTGAAAGGATTCTCGAGACATTTGAGCGATCTGCTCCTGGAGATTATGATATGATCCTGATGGATGTGCAGATGCCAGTTATGAATGGCTATGAGGCAACAAAGGCGATCCGCAAGAGTTCACATGAACAGGCAAAGACGATCCCGATCATTGCAATGACCGCTAATGCATTTTCAGATGACATTCATCATTCCCTGACCGTCGGTATGAATGCGCATATTTCCAAACCAGTTGAGATGAAGGTATTGGAAAAAACAATAAGTAGCATAAAATTCGGGGGGGGGGGGAAGCGCAGATTACTGAACAATAAGGATGAGATATAAAAATGAGGTTATAAGATGAAAAAAAGAAAAATTTTTACTGTTGTATTGATATTTTCTATATTAATGGCAACTTTGGCAGGATGTGATAAGGCAGATAAAGTGTCTGACACAACAAAAAAACCTGTTATAAAAATTGGAAGTGACAATTATCCGCCTTATAATTTCCTGAATGAGGATGGTATCCCGACAGGTATAGATGTTGAACTGGCAACGGAAGCATTTAGAAGGATGGGGTATAAGACGGAGATTGTTCAGATCAATTGGGAAAAGAAAAAAGAGCTGGTAGAAAGTGGAAAAATTGATTGTATCATGGGATGTTTTTCAATGGAAGGACGACTTAACGATTATCGTTGGGCCGGACCATACATAGCAAGCCGTCAGGTGGTTACTGTAAATGAGAACAGTGACATTCATAAACTGAGTGATCTGAAAGGAAAGAATCTTGCAGTCCAGTCTACAACCAAACCGGAAGGTATCTTTCTGAAGCGGACAGATAAGAGAATTCCAAAACTTGGCAATCTGATCAGTCTTGGACACAGGGAATTGATCTATACATTTCTGGCAAAAGGGTATGTGGATGCTGTGGCTGTGCATGAGGAATCCATCATCCAGTATATGAAAGATTATGATACAAGCTTCCGCATTCTGAAGGAACCATTGATGGTCGTCGGGATAGGAGCTGCTTTTGCAAAGAATGATGACAGAGGGATCTGCGAGCAGATGAACCAGAAGCTGGAAGAAATGCACAAGGATGGTACCTCCCTGAAGATTATAAAAAAATATATGGATGATCCAGAGAAATATTTGGAGGTGGATGATCTTGGATATTAATGGAAGAGAAAAAGCAAAACGATTCTGGATAGTTGCTAGTTTGCTTGGCATCTGTATGTTTGTCACTGCAATTTTTTGTTTTTTTCATACGGAAAAAAACGAAGCTGAGAAAAGAATGGTGGAGATTGTAAACTATGTCAAAGTACAGTGCTCAACCTATACTCATTATAATGAATCTTCAGAATCAAAAAGTCTCCTTCGTGCGATCGAAAGTGCCAGACAGATGAGTACAAATATTGATATGGAAGTAAAGAATAGAAAGCAGTTAGACCGAAAGCTTCTGAAAGAGAATCTGCAGTCACTCTGGGTGGATGGTATTCTTGTATTGGATGAAGAAGGAAAGAAAGTCTGTGAATACAGTATGGATGAAGGTTTGATGGATGAGATGATTGATTATCTGCAAAAAGATATCATTATGGATTACACAGGATATAAAGAAAGATCTTATTCAGAACGGATTGTCAGAGGAGATGGATCATGTATCGATATCGCAGCCTGCGCCAGAAAAGATGCCCCAGGGATCGTTGCAGTTTACTATTACACATCTCCGAGATTTATCAGAAATTATACTTTAACGATCCAGAGTCTTTTAAAGGGGTACAATACTGAGAAAGACGGGACGATCATCGTTGCAGACAAAGGGAAGATTATTGCCAGTAACGATGAGAAATTATTGGCACAGGATGTCGCAGACAATGAGATTATTCAGAAAATGAAGAAGCATACAGATAGTCGGCATATCTTTCATCTGAAGAATAAAGGAACTGGATGCTATGGTATCATGCTGAAACAAAGGGATTATTATATCTACATGTATTTACCAGATAAAGAGGTATTCAGTAATCTGCCACTCAGTGTAACAGGTGTTGTATTCCTTTATCTTATCATTCTTAGTTTTTCATGGTTCTGGATATATATAACCAATCTGGCACATCAGAAACAGGAACAGGAAAAAGATGAGAAATATAAAGCAGAACTTCTGAAATCGGCAAAAAAAGCAGAGGCAGCGAATGAGGCGAAAACTGAGTTTCTCCAGAGGATGAGCCATGATATCCGGACACCGATCAATGGAATATGCGGTATGATCGATGTGGCGGAGCATTATGCAGATGATATGGAAAAACAGACAGAATGCAGGGCAAAGATCAAAGAAACATCTCATCTGTTACTGGAATTGATCAATGAAGTTTTGGATATGAGTAAGCTGGAATCGGACGAAGTAGTTCTGGAAGAAATTCCATTTAATCTAAGCAATATTTCCAAGGAAATCTTTGTTGTGATCGAACAGATAGCTGCAGAAGAAAATATTCGGATCGTGTGGGAGAAAGAAGAAATCACACACTGGAATCTGATCGGAAGTCCAGGATATGTAAAAAGGATCATGATGAATATTTTGTCAAATGCGGTAAAATATAATAAAGAAAACGGATATATCTACATCAGCTGCCAGGAATTTACATCGGAGCAGGAGGGAAGAGTGACGATTGAATTTATCTGCCGAGATACAGGAATTGGTATGACAAAGGATTTCCAGAAACGCCTTTTTGAACCGTTTGCACAGGAGCATACTGGAAGCCGTACAAAATTTTCCGGAACAGGGCTTGGAATGCCGATCACGAAAAAACTGATCGAAAAAATGGGAGGAATGATCACGTTTGAAAGTAAGAAGGGAGAAGGCACAACCTTTGTGATCAGGATTCCATTTAAAATAGATCAGGATGCTGATCAACGTGAAGAACAGGAAGCTATATCAGAAAAATCTATAAAAGATCTGAAGATCCTTCTGGTGGAAGATAATGAGCTGAATATGGAAATCGCAGAATTTGTGATTCAGAATGAAGGTGCATCTGTGACGAAGGCATGGAATGGCCAAGAAGCTGTTGAGATATTCAAAAAAAGCAGACCAGATGAATTTGATGTCATCCTGATGGATATCATGATGCCAGTTATGAACGGTTATGAAGCAGCAAAGATGATCCGTGCACTGGACAGAGATGATGCAAAAACGGTTCCGATCATAGCAATGACGGCAAATGCGTTCACCGAGGACAGATTAAAGTCAAAAGAGTCGGGAATGAATGAACATATCGCGAAACCTATAGATGCAAAATTATTAGTAAAAGTGATCAGTGAATTAGTAAAAAATAAAGAGGAGGATTCGTAATGAAAAAGAGAAAATGGAATAGAGTTTTTTCTGTACTTTTGGTAATGGTGACAGTCATATCACTTATGTCAGGATGTGGCAAGAAGAGTGTGAAAAAAGAAGAGAAAGATACGATCACAGTATATTTATGGAGTACAAATTTATATGAAAAATATGCACCATACATTCAGAAACAGCTTCCAGATATTAATATTGAATTTGTAGTAGGTAACAATGATCTGGATTTCTATCGGTTTCTTAAGGAAAATGGCGGATTGCCAGATATCATAACTTGCTGTCGTTTTTCACTACATGATGCAAACCCTCTGAAAGGCAGTCTGATGGATCTTTCCACAACCAATGCAGCAGGTGCTGTCTATAATACATACCTCAACAATTTTATGAATCAGGATGGCAGTGTAAACTGGCTTCCAGTGTGTGCGGATGCACATGGGTTTGTAGTTAACAAAGACCTTTTTAAAAAGTATCATATCCCTCTGCCAACAGATTACAAAAGTTTTGTTTCTGCTTGCCAGGCATTCAAAAAAGTGGGGATCCGTGGATTTACTGCAGACTATTCTTATGATTATACTTGCATGGAAACACTGCAGGGACTATCTGCATCAGAGCTGTCTACAGCGGCTGGACGTAAATGGCGTACTGTCTATAGTGACCCTGATAATACAAAGAGAGAGGGTTTGGACAGTAAAGTCTGGCCGGAGGCTTTTGAACGTATGGAGCAATTCATTCAGGATACAGGGTTGAGCAAAGATGATCTGAATATGAATTATGATGATGTGATGGAGATGTATAAAAGTGGTAAGCTAGCTATGTACTTTGGAAGTTCTTCTGGTGTAAAAATATTTCAGGATCAGGGCATTGATACAACATTTCTTCCATTCTTTCAACAAAATGGAGAAAAATGGCTGATGACGACACCATATTTTCAAGTGGCGCTGAACCGTAACCTGACAAAGGATGAAACACGCCGGCAGAAAGCAATGAAAGTGTTGAATGTAATGCTGTCAGAGGATGCACAGAATCGGATCGTTTATGATGGTCAGGATATATTAAGCTATAGTCAGGATGTAGATACACATCTTACAGAATATCTCAAAGATGTCAGACCCGTGATCGAAGAAAATCATATGTATATCCGAATCGCATCCAATGACTTTTTCAACGTATCCCAAGATGTAGTCTCTAAGATGATTTCAGGAAAATACGATGCCAAACAGGCTTACCAGTCATTTAATACAAAGCTTCTGAAGAAGAAATCTGATTCTGAGAAGATCGTGCTCGATTCAAAGAAAGCTTATTCCAATCATTTTCATACCAACGGGGGGAATGAAGCGTATTCTGTTATGGCAAATACTTTGCGTGGCGTCTACGGTACGGATGTGCTGATCGCAACAGGAAACAGCTTTACAGGAAGTGTACGGAAGGCAGGATATACGGAAAAAATGGCTGGCAATATGATCATGCCAAATGGTCTTTCAGCTTACAAACGGAAGATGAGCGGGGCTGAGCTGAAAAAGACGGTCAGAAATTTTGTAGAAGGTTATCAGGGTGGTTTCAATCCATTTAACCGTGGCTCCCTGCCTGTGGTCAGTGGTATTTCTGTAGAGATCAAGGAAACGGATGATGGTTATACATTAAGTAAAGTTACAAAGAATGAAAAACCAGTTCAGGATAAGGATACCTTTACTGTAACCTGTCTTGCGACACCACAACATATGGAAGCATATCCAACGGGTAAAAACATTGTATTTGATAGAGAAGATATTTCGGTGAAAGATACCTGGACAAAATATGTTTTGGAGGGTGATGCCGTTCTCGCGAAGCCTGAAGCCTATGTGAATTTGAGGTGAGAGGAATGGATGTTAAGAATCATAATATGAACAAAAAGAAATCGATCATGAGAAAACGATTCAGGATCATTGCCTTTCTTGCGTTCTTTCTTGGAATCATTATGGCTGTTTCTCAATATTTTGAGTTTGTATCGAAAACTGTCTATGAGGAAAGCGTTTCTCATCTGACCGAAGTTTTCCATCAGTCGAATAATATGTTAGGTGAACTGACACATAAGAATCTGATGTATCTTCATATGTGGAGTGAGTATCTGCAGGATGCTCCAAGTGAAAGCAAAATTCGTGATTATATAGATAAAGCGCAGAAAGATGCGGGATTTTTATATTTTTATTTCCTATCAGCTGACGGTAACTATAAGATGACAACAGGTGAAACAGGTTATCTTGGATTACAGGAAAATATTGAAGATGAGATTCAAAAGGGCAATGATATCATAACCAATGCAGCAGTTCCCGGAAAATCCCAGATGCTTGTTTTTGCCAGCCCGAAGGCTCATGGAAGTTATCAGGGATTTAAATATGATGCAATTGCTATTGCCTATGAAAACGCTGATATAGTAAATGTACTCGATATCTCTGCGTTTAATGGAAAAGCAAAGAGTTATGTTCTTCATCCAGATGGTCGTGTTGTGATCGATCATTCTTTGGAGTCATGGGGAAATGTGTATAACTTTTTTGGCATTCTGAGAGAACATACAGATATCTCCGAAAAAGAGATCCTTGAAATTTCAAAGAAATTTAAAGAGGGACATACAGGTGCGATGTTACTAAATCTGGATGGAAAGGATTACTATCTTGTTTATGAAAAATCAGGTATTCAGGACTGGATATTTCTGGGACTTGTCCGGGCAGATATCGTCAATGCCAGTATGAACACTTTGCAACTTAGTACGATGCTTCTTGTAGGGGCAGTCGTGCTCTGTATTACAGCCATTCTTATTGGATTTATTTTACGAAAAAATAGTGTAAGACTGAAGAAAAAAGACACAGAGATATTGTACAGGGATGAGCTGTTTCAAAAGTTGTCAATGAATGTGGATGATGTATTCTTAATGTTGGATGCAAAAACGTATCAGGCAGATTATGTCAGTCCGAATGTAGAAAAACTGTTGGGGATTACCGTAGAACAGATTCGGAAAGATATTTGTGCTTTAGGAGAACTGCATTCTGAGGATATGGAAGACCTGAAGAAGGATTATCTAAAGGAGATTCAGGTTCATGAACAGCAGGAATGGGATTTTGAATATGTTCATCAGAAAACAGGAGAACGACGCTGGTTTCATAGTGTTGCAATGGGCAGTGAGCTGAACGGAGATAAGAAATATATACTGGTTATGTCGGACCGTACTGCTGACAAGAAGATGAACCAGGCACTTTCTGAAGCAGTCCATGCTGCGGAGAATGCCAATCAGGCAAAGAGTACTTTCCTCTCCAACATGTCTCACGATATCCGGACACCAATGAACGCTATCATTGGGTTTACGACATTGGCTGTGAGCAACATTGATAACAAGAAAATGGTCAGAGATTATCTTGGTAAGATCCTTTCGTCCAGCAATCATCTGTTATCACTTATCAATGATATACTGGATATGAGTCGTATTGAGAGTGGCAAGATCCATCTGGAAGAAACAGAGGTTAGTTTGTCGGATGTACTTCATGATCTGAAGACGATCATCAGTGGACAGATTCATGCGAAGCAGTTGGAACTTTATATGGATGCCATGGATGTTATGAATGAGGATGTGTATTGCGATAAGACACGGCTAAACCAGATACTGCTGAATCTTTTGTCCAATGCGATCAAGTTTACTCCCGCAGGCGGAACGATTTCTGTCCGGTTGAAACAATATCCGAGAACACAGCAAGAGCGTCAGCTATATGAGATCAGGGTAAAGGATAACGGAATCGGTATGAGTGAGGATTTTGTACAGAAACTTTTTTCTCCTTTTGAGCGGGAGAGAAGTTCTACAGTCAGCAGGACTCAAGGTACAGGACTGGGCATGGCTATTACCAAGAATATCGTGGATATGATGGGCGGAAATATTGAGATCCAGACAGAACAGGGCAAAGGTACGGAATTTATTGTACGACTGCCGTTGCGGACCCAGTCTAAGCAGCATCATGTAGAGAAGATCGCAGCGTTGGAAGGTCTTAAGGCATTGGTGATAGATGATGATTTTAATACCTGTGACAGCGTGACAAAGATGCTTGCAAAGGTTGGAATGCGTTCGGAATGGACACTTTCTGGTAAGGAGGCGGTTCTCCGTGCAAGGCAGTCTATAGAGCTGGGTGATGCATTCCATGCCTATATCATCGATTGGCGCTTGCCAGATATGAATGGTATTGAAGTTACCCGACAGATCCGTAGTCTTGGTGATGATACACCGATCATTATCCTGACTGCTTACGACTGGTCAGAGATCGAAGCGGAAGCAAGAGCAGCAGGAGTCAATGCATTTTGTGCGAAACCTATATTCATGTCAGACATCAGAGATACTTTGATGACAGCAATCGGTCAGAAGCAGGATAGGACGGATGATGATATTCTTCCGGCAGTAAGTTCAGATTTTAGAGGCAGAAGTATTCTGCTTGTAGAAGATAATGAATTAAACAGTGAGATTGCGATAGCGATTCTTAATGAATATGGATTCCAGGTTGATACAGCAGAAAATGGAGCGGAGGCAGTGGAGAAAATCAGGAATTCAGCACCAGGCGATTATGAGCTTATACTTATGGATATTCAGATGCCTGTAATGAATGGATACGAGGCTGCAAAGCAGATCCGTGCACTGGATGATCCAGCATTGGCAGAAATTACGATCCTTGCTATGACTGCCAATGCGTTTGATGAAGATAGGAAGAAAGCACTGGAATGTGGTATGGATGGATTTTTATCCAAACCAATTGTTATTGAGGAATTGATCCATACGTTACAAACTAATTTGAGATAAATGAAAGGAAGAGAATAGGGAGCTTTATCTTTTTTATTCACAAAAATTTCGAAATCTCTTAAGAAAATCTTTGACAAAATGTAACAATGGAGAATCGAAACGTGATATAATGATGAGAGTGTCAAAAGTAAATTTTGCCACTCTCTGATGTACCCGGATTGTTTCATTGCTACGCAATTCCACAATCCTCGAACACCTCGAACTCCCATAAAATGGCGCGTTCACACCATTTTATTCCGTTCTCGTTGTTCGGCGTGTCAATAAGTATAAATTGCTTATTTGTGCAAGCACAAACGCAATTTATACTTTTGACACTTACATCATATAATAAAGAGCAAGTGTCTATAGAACTCACATGACACAACATAAGACAAGTTTACGAAACATAAGAAGATGAGGAGGGCATAAAGATGCCTGGTATTATTTTAGAAGGAGGAACATTTCGTCCGATCTTTAGTGCAGGAGTGATGGATGCACTGTTGGATGAAGATATCATGTTTCCTTATATGATCGGAGTATCTGCGGGAATCTGTGATGGTTTTTCTTATATATCCAAACAAAAGGAAAGAAATTTAAAGATCCTGATGAACCACAGGAATGATAAAAGATACATGGGAGCGAGGAATCTACTGAAAGAGAGAAGTCTTTTTGGACTGGATTTCGTATATGACACGATCCCAAACAAACTGTATCCATTTGACTGGAAGACATTCAATGAATACAAGGGAACGATCAAGGTCGGTGTAACAAATGCATGGACAGGGAAAGCAGAATACAAAGATGGAATGAAACTGGATAAGAAGTGTACGATGCTTCGAGCAACTTGTGCGATCCCGTTTGCATTTCCAACGATCAAAGTAGATGGAAAGCCTTATTATGATGGTGGAATTGCAGATCCGATTCCGATCAGACGATCAATAGAAGATGGGAATGATAAGAATCTGATCGTACTGACAAGGCCAGAAGGGTATAGAAAAGAATTAAGCAAGAGCAACAAAGCTGCGGCAAAACTTCTCAAGAGAAAATATCCACATTTACCGGAACTGCTGTTAAATCGTCATATAAGATATAATAAAACAGTTAGATATTGTGAGCAGTTAGAGAGGGAAGGAAAGGCAGTGATCCTAAGACCAGAGTATACAATCGATAGTTTAGAGAAAGACATTGATGTATTAAAACAAACGTATGATATGGGATACCGCGTCACAAAAGAGAATATAAACAGAATTAAAGAATTATTTTAGACGACTCTTTATGCCTGTTCCACTGGACGGAAGAAGCTCGATAAGATATACTTTATAAGATTAAGACAAAGGAGGGATCGGGCGATGGCAAGAATTGAAGAATCAAGACGAACTTATATAGAAGAACTTGCGACCAATCCAAGAGTCAACCTGATGGTTTTATCAGAACGAATCAATATTGCGTTTCATGAGGATGAAAGTGAGGTATCTCTGTCAGAGAAGATAGCAGAGAAACTTTATGATATGCCACAATTGATCACTAAGTTATTACAGCAGGAAGCAATCGAATTCTTACTGCAATGTTGGGATATGGAAGGTGAGAGCCTGATCGCTGAGATGTATGCAAGAGAGATTGAACAGTTACATTTTCTTGGATTTCTCTCATATGAAGACGATACGATCTTATTGAATATGGAAGCAAAGGATGATTTTTTCTTCTCTCTGAAAAGCCGCAGAGTTCAGGAAGAGTTAGAAGAGGGTACCAGACTTGAGAATATTCTCTTTGGAATGTTGTTTTTATATGGTATTTTAGATATTTATGAGTGCTGCCAGATGATCCAAGAAGAGATGTTCCCAGAGCTGACTTATGATGAGTTGGAAGAATTTATATTACTCCGTATTGTATTCTGGCAGTCAGGAATCTTATTAAGAAATCAGATGAATTCAAGACTGTTACTGGCAAGCCGTGAGGTAGAAAATCGTAACGAAGTATTTATTCAGTGGAGCCTTAGGGAAGATCTGTCATGGAAACGTTACAGTGAAGATGAATATAAGAATCTGGCACTAGGCAATGGAATTGGAGGCTGGGATGGAATCCCGGAATTATATGATTTTGTGATGAAGAATATCAAGAATGATCAGTATAAGGTTATGATGATCGTAAAATCACTGGTTGTTAAGATTCAAAATGGATTGACTTATGAAGAGATTACATCTGCGTATGTGAATCTTCTGGATGAAGAAGATAAAGAACATCAAAGGATCCTTTGTCAATTGATCCGTACGCTTTATAAAACTGTACCATTATATAGTCTCAAGGGACATACGAGAACAGAATTGGAAGAAGAAAGCCAAGAAGCAAGATTTCATGTGATTCAGGGTGGTAAAGAGTAAGGAGGAAGCGAATGAGACAGTCAACTGTATTAGTAGTAGATGACGAGAAAGAGATTGCTGACTTTATTGAATTATATTTAAAGAATGAAAATTATAATGTACATAAATTTTACAATGGAAAGGATGCCTTGGCGTGTGTAGAACATGAGAATATTGATCTGGCGATCCTTGATGTGATGCTGCCAGATATTGATGGATTTGAGATTTTAAAACAGATCCGTTTAACACACAATTTCCCTGTGATCATGCTGACAGCGAAAGTATCTTCCATGGATAAGATCAATGGATTGACATTAGGAGCTGATGATTACATTGAGAAACCATTTGAGCCGTTGGAATTGATGGCAAGAGTGAAGGCACAGCTTCGAAGATTTACAAGATACAACGATGGAAGCGGTATGAATCAGGAAGATACACTGGAGATCGCAGGCCTTATCTTAAACCGTGCAACACACCAGTGTACTTATGGAGAAGAAGAAATTACATTGACACCGCTGGAATTTTCAATTTTATGGATTCTGACACAGAACCGCGGGAAGGTTATAAGCTCAGAGAATCTTTTTGAGCAGGTATGGAAAGAAAAATATTTTAAGAATAACAATAATACAGTCATGGTACATATCAGACATCTCCGTGAGAAACTGGGAGAGGTCATGGGACATAAAGAATTGATCAAGACAGTCTGGGGAGTTGGATATAAAGTTGAGGAGTAAATACAGAAGTTTAAAGATAAGGATCATACTACAGACATTGGGAATCAGTCTGATCGTTGCATGTATCGGATACTTTGTACTTGATATATTTGTAGATGGTGTATTTCAGGATCCATTTGCCAAAACGGTCGTTTATATATTTGAACGGATCGGGATGGATGAACTAGAAGCAATCCGTGTATATCGGCTGATCTTTGTACAAAATAAAACAATGATCATTGGTGCTGGATTTTTTGTGCTGCTTTTGTTAAGCTTTTATCTGGGTATGTCAAAATTCACGACATATCTAAGACAGGTTGAAGGCGGGATCCAGATGATCTTAAATGAATCCAAAGACCGCATATTGCTCCCACCAGAGTTGAATCCTTTGGAGAATAAATTAAATGAGATCAAAGGAACGTTGAAAGAACAGAGGCGGATTGCAGAAGAAAGTGAGCAGAGAAAGAATGATATCATCGTCTATCTTGCTCATGATCTGAAGACACCGTTGACGTCGATCATTGCATATTTATCATTGTTAAATGAATCGCCGGATATGTCGGAAGAACAAAGAGCTAAGTATACAGGAATTTCTCTTGAGAAAGCGAAACGTCTTGGAGAACTGATCAATGAGTTCTTTGAAATTACAAGGTATAATCTTCAGAATATTACCTTGGACAAAAAGGAATTTTATCTTTATGTTCTGCTTGAACAGGTAATGGATTCTTTTGCTGCGGTATTTAAGCAGAAAGGATTAGAGTGGAAGATAGAGGTAGATGATAAAATATTAATTTATGGTGATCCGGACAGGCTTGCCAGGGTTTTTGAGAATCTGTTAAGGAATGCAGTATCGTATTGTTATCCGAATTCTCTCATCGAGGTTTATGGAATGATCGATGGAGATAACGCAGAGATTTTAGTCAGGAATCAGGGAAAGACCATACCAGAACATCAATTAAATAACCTGTTTGAGAAATTTTACAGATTAGATGAAGCAAGATCTTCTGAAACTGGCGGGGCAGGTCTTGGACTTGCGATCGCGAAGGAGATCATAGAGCTTCATGATGGAACTATCAAAGCAAACAGCCAGAATGAGTATACGACATTCATAATACGGCTGCCAAGAAAGAAGGAGGAACAATGAAAAAAGTATATGTCATTGGACATCGCAATCCAGATACAGATTCCATCTGTTCTGCGATCGCATATGCAAACTTAAAGAATCAAGTGGAAGGAAATGGATACGAAGCATATCGTGCCGGTAATATCAACGGCGAAACAAGATATGTATTGGATACATTTGGAATTAAAGATCCAAAATATGTTAGTGATGTAAGACCAAGATTAAAAGACGTAAATTTAAATCTAGTTAAAGGTGCAAAAGCGACAGATTCCCTGAAATCTGCACGTGAAATGATGCAGACAGAGAAGATCGTGTCTCTTCCAGTATTAGATGGAAAGAAAATGATCGGTCTGGTATCCATCAGTGATGTGTTGAAAGCAGACATGGATGTTTATGACAATGAAATTCTTGCCAAAGCAAAAACACCATATAAAAATGTTGTAGAAACATTAGATGGAACACTTCAGGCAGGAGATATCGAAGGATATATCACAGAAGGTAAGTTAACAGTATCTGCCGCAAGTGTTGATACAATGGAAGAATTTGTAACAGCCAAAGATACAGTGATCGTTGCAAACCGTGAAGATGCACAGATTGGTGCGATCCAGACAGGAGTACAGTGTGTTGTAGTATGCATGGGTACAGAAGTTACTGATAAAGTATTAGAACTTGCAAAGGAAAAGAACTGCAGAATCATCACAACACCATATGATACATTTACAGCAAGCCGTTTGATCTGCCAGGCAATGCCAGTATCTTATATCATGGCAACAGATACGATCGTATCTTTTAATGAAACAGATTTTGTAGATGATGTCAAAGAAGAGATGACAAAGAAACGTTTCCGTTACTTCCCTGTATTGAATGCAGATAGCGAATTTGTAGGATTTATTTCCAGACGTCGTATCTTAGAATTCAACAAGAAACAGGTAATCTTAGTTGACCATAATGAAGTATCACAGGCAGTCGAAGGATTAGAAGAATGTGAGATCATGGAGATCATCGACCACCACAGAATCGGAAGTGTGGAAACTGTATCACCAGTTTACTTCAGAAATCAGCCAGTTGGATGTACAGGAACGATCGTTGCTCAGATGTACCGTGAACAGGGAATCGAGATTACAAAAGAGATGGCAGGATTAATGTGTTCTGCAATTCTTTCTGATACATTAATGTTCCGTTCTCCAACATGTACACCAGTGGACGAACAGATCGCGAGAGAATTAGCACAGATCGCGGGAATTGATGTAGAAGAACATGCTAAAGCAATGTTCCGTGCAGGAAGTGATTTAAGTGGTAAGACTCCAAACGAGATCTTCTACATGGATTATAAGAAATTCAATGCCGATACAATTGATTTTGGTGTTGGACAGATCACATCCATGGATCAGGGAGAATTAGATGATATCAAAGCATCAATCCTTGAATATATGGATTCTGTGAAAGAAGAACAGGGACTTGATTACGTATTCTTTATGTTAACAAACATCTTAGAGGAAACAACACATCTGCTGATCTGCGGACCAGAAGCTGAGGGAGTGATCGAACGCGGATTTGGCGTAACACCAGAAGATAAAGTTGCAATTCTTCCTGGAGTTATGTCACGTAAGAAACAGATGATTCCTAATCTGTTGAATGCGTTTCAGCAGTAGATTGTAATAGTCTTTGATATGTATATGAGAAAAAATAAATAAGAATAGGAGCCATCCGCCAGAGAATTTATGCTCACCGGATGGCTCTTCTGTTATTAGCTACATTACAGTTAGTAAAAATTTTATTAGCTAATAATAAAATTCAAGATATAGATAAGATATACAATGATATACAGTATAGAAATAAATTAATGGAAGAGTATAAAATCTATGAGAGGATATAAAAAAGACCGCCCATCTGGGCGGTTACTTTTCTGAAAAGAGAGGATTAAAAAATATATATGAAAAACTATGTCTTAAGTATACCAAAATCCCCGAGGCATTCAATATACAAAGTATGAACAATTCTAAAGAATTTATAAACAGTTCTAAACAAAATAGGTTTCGACGTTGTTGTACTTTTGACACTTACATCATATGATAATATTTAGCATAAAGACCGCCAGAAGCAATTAGTTCTTCATGTGTTCCTCGTTCTTTGATCGTTTGTCCATCGATAACAAGAATTTCATCTGCATTCTGGATCGTTGATAAACGATGGGCGATCGTGATTGTTGTTCGATTTTCAGACAAGGCGTCCAGACTCTTCTGGATATGCTGCTCGCTTTCATTATCTAATGCGCTGGTAGCTTCATCTAAGATTAAGATTGGCGGGTTCTTTAAGAAAACTCTTGCAATAGAGATTCTTTGCTTCTGACCACCGGATAATCTTGTACCACGTTCTCCAACGAAAGTATCATAGCCATTAGGTAATGTCATAATAAAATCGTGGATATTGGCTTTCTTAGCAGCTTCGACAATTTCATCAAAGGTTGCATCAGGGTTTCCGTAAGCAATATTTTCTTTGACACTGCCGCCAAATAGATAAACATCCTGTTGAACAATACCGATGGAGCTTCTAAGACTCTCTAATTTTATATCCTTGATATTCTGACCACCGATCGTAATCAAACCATCTGTAATATCATAAAATCGAGGCAGCAGAGAACAGATCGTTGTTTTCCCACCACCGGAAGGTCCAACGAGTGCAATGGATTTTCCTGATTTGATCGTGAAATCAATGTGATTTAATACAATCTCATTATCCTCGTAACTAAATGAGACATCATGATAACAGATATCCCCATCAGGATGTTTCATATTAACGGCATCAACAGAATCTGTGATCTCAGGTTCAATATCAATAACAGACTGATAACGGATAAAACCAGACATACCTTTCTGGATCATTTCTGTTAATTCTACAAGAATCTGAATCGGGCTGATAAAGATTCCAATATACAATGCATACATAGCAAGGTCAGCAGCACTCATCTGGCCAAGAGCGATAAAATAACCACCAGCAAGTAAAGTGACAAGATACATCATTCCTTGGAAAAATGTATTTCCACTCTGAAAACTTCCCATAGCACGATAATTATCACGCTTGGAATCTAAAAATGCCTCATTTCCAACACGAAATTTCTCACGTTCAATATCTTCATTTGCAAAAGACTGCACAATACGGATTCCAGCAAGGGAGTCTTGCAAAGAAGCATTGACATCACCAATCTTCCTGCGGTTATCAAGGAAGGTAGCCTGCATCTTACGGTTTTGCTTTGCACTGAAGAAGATCATCAGTAAAACGATCGCAAGAAGAATGATCGCTAATTTCCACTGAATGATAAACAGGAAAATAAAAGATCCAACGATCTTTACAAGAGAGATAAATAAATTCTCAGGGCCGTGATGGGCAGCTTCGGAAATATCAAACAGATCAGAAACAAGACGGCTCATCATCTGTCCAGTGTTATGCTGATCATAATAGGAAAAAGAAAGATTTTCATAATGGTCAAACAGTTTACGGCGCATATCACGTTCCATCTGAGCTCCCATGATATGTCCCTGGCAGCTGACATAATATTTACAGAACGCCTGAAAAATATAGCAGATAAATAAAATTCCCCCGATGATCGGAAGAGTCTTAAGGATCATAGAAGCATCCTTAAGAAATAAAGTCTTTGTAAGTGAACGAAGGATCTGTGGATAAGCAAGATCAACCAGACTGATAAATGCTGCACAGATCAGATCAAAAATGAAGACTTTTTTGTAGGGTTTATAATATTGGATGAATTTTTGAAAAGTGCTCATTGGTGATAACTCCTTTAAAGAAAAATTTGATTGTATACAAACAACCAGAGACTATCATACACCAATTTTTGAAAAATAAAAAGACCGCTCAATAAAATGAGCGGTTACTTTTCTGAAAAGAGAGGATTAAAAAATATATATGAAAAACTATGTCTTAAGTATAGCAAAATCCTTCCTTTATTCAATATATAAAGTATGAACAATTCTAAAGAAAGTATAAACAGTTCTAAAGAAATTGAATATATTCAAACAAAACTTGTTTAAATGAAGTATAAATGATAAAATAATAATAGATAAAATATTATCTATTATTATTAAAAATATGAGATTTTGGATAAAATATTATCTATAAAATGAGGAGAAATAAATGGAACAATTAGTATGGGAAACAGCAGAAGAATTAGATCAGAAACTTGCACAAAGAGTACGAAAGATCAGAAAACGGCGTTCTATTTCTCAGATGAAATTAGCTTCTATGAGTGGTGTAAGTTATGGTTCGATCAAAAGGTTTGAGACAACAGGACAGATTTCATTAATTTCATTAACTAAGATAGCAATGGCATTAGATATCGCAGATGAACTTAGAAACATTTTTACACAAGTGCCATATCGGAACATTCAGGAGGTTATCAATGAGCGAAACTAAAACGTTACAAGTTATGTATGATGAAAAGCTTGTGGGAACACTGGCTATGGCATCAGGGCATAAAGTTGCATTCCAGTATAGTGAGGAATGGTTAGAAGATGGTTTTTCAATCAGCCCATTTTCATTACCTTTAAAAAATCAAGTGTTTGTTCCGCAAAAGGATTATTTTGATGGCCTTTTCGGAGTATTTGCGGACAGTTTGCCAGATAACTGGGGAAGATTATTATTGAATCGATTATTGCGTGCACATAAACAGAATCCAGATAGATTAACTGTTTTGGACCGCTTAGAGATTGTTGGAAAGTCAGGAATGGGAGCAATTACCTATCATCCTGAGCGGACATTGGAACAAACAAATGGAAATACAAACCTGGATGAACTGGCAGAACAATGTCAGAAAATTCTCAATACAGAATATTCAGATAAACTAGATGAATTATATCGCCTTGGAGGAACCAGTGGTGGTGCAAGACCGAAGATCATGACGACAATCGATGAGGAAGAATGGATCATAAAATTTCCAGCTCATGTAGATGGAAAAAATGCAGGGAAAATGGAATATGATTATTCATGTTGTGCGAAAAAAAGTGGGATTACAATGAGTGAAACAAGACTTTTTCCATCAGAACAGTGTGATGGTTATTTTGGAACGAAACGCTTTGATAGAAGAATAGACCAAACAGGAAAAAAAAGAATTCATATGTTAACTGCTGCAGCTCTTTTGGAATTGGACTTCGAGCAGCCAAGTCTTGATTATCATAGTTTAATGAAATTGACAAAGATATTAACAAGAGATAATACGGAGGATATTGAAAATATGTTTCGTAGAATGTGTTTTAACGTTTTTGCACATAATCGAGATGATCATTCAAAGAATTTCACATATTTATATGATGAAGAGAAAGATAGTTGGCGACTAAGCCCAGCATATGATCTAACTTATAGCAGCACATATTATGGAGAACATACCACGACAGTTGACGGGAATGGACGTAATCCTGGAAGAAAGGAAATTTTAACAGTTGGAATTACGTCAGGGATGAAAAAAGAGGTATGTGTGGATATTATGGATCAGATAGAGAAATGTGTAAGAGATATGTTAGGAGAATATTTATGAAATAAAAAGACCGCTCGATATAATGAGCGGTTACTTTTCTGAAAAGAGAGGATTAAAAAATATATATGAAAAACTATGTCTTAAGTATAGCAAAATCCTTCCTTTATTCAATATATAAAGTATGAACAATTCTAAAGAAAGTATAAACAGTTCTAAAGAAATTATTGTAAATGCCAGTTGATCCAGTAATACAGATTCAAAACAAATCTGTATTACTGGATCATTTTCAAATTATAATACAAGATCTTCGCCGTAAGTCCCCATATGATACGGTCATCATATTCGTAGAATAAAACCTCATATTCCCCACGTGCCCAAGGGTACTCTTTTCCACCAGGTACTTTATCAAATGGAAAGTTATCTGTTGGATACATAGTCACTTTGTTATAATAACATTTCGGTGGGGTGTTCTGAAAGAATGCTAATGGAACAGTGAAAATTTCAGAAACTTCATCATTACTATACTGACCATCATAATTTACTAATTCCCCAAGATAAGGATCGATCCGCAGACCAGCAGGAGATAAAAAGTAATCTAAAGGCCCATATAATTTAATATTAGATTCAGAAATCAGTAATTCTTCACAAGTTTCACGGATCGAAGTCTCCATGGATGTTTCATCATGTTCTCTCCGGCCGCCCGGGAAACAGATTTCCCCAGGCTGTTGTGAGAGTTTATTGGAACGGACTTCAAATAGGATATGGTATCCATCATTTTTCTTGATCAGAGGGATCATAACGGCAGATACCTTGTCCTTTTCTTGTTCAATTCTTTTTGGAATTCGGGTGTTTAAGTGTTTGAACATAAAAATCTCCTAGAATCTGAAATCACGTTTTCCTTCATGAATATTTTCGATATATTCGGTAGCTTTCTGCTTGACAACAGGATTTGGAATCTTCTCAAGTTCCTGTTTGATCAATACCTCACCTTTGGCTTTGACTTCATCAGAAGCGTAATCCTCTAAGTATTCTTTTAAAGTCATTAAAGCATTAGGTGCACAGCAGTTTGCAATCTGACCGGATTTGACAAGAGTCATGAAACGATCACCAGTACGTCCTTCACGGTAACATGCTGTACAGAAACTTGGAATATGACCAAGATCCATCAGCCATCCGATGATCTCATCTAAGGTACGGTTATCATTTTTCTCAAACTGTGCAGAGTTATCTTCTGGTTTTTCTTTTTCAGCGTATCCACCGACACTTGTAGAAGAAGCACCACTGATCTGGGATACTCCGACTTTTAATACACGTTCTCTTGATTCTTGTGTCTCACGAGTAGATACGATGATTCCTGTATAAGGAACAGCAATACGAAGGATTGCAACGATCTTCTCAAAAATATCATCATTGATTGCATTTTCGAAATCGTCAGGATCGATATCGTCAGCAGGACGGATTCTTGGAACACTGATCGTATGAGGTCCAACACCGAATTTTGCTTCCAGATGTTCTGCATGCATTAACAGACCAGCAAAGTCATAACGATACATATCAAGACCGAATAAAACACCGATACCAACATCATCGATACCAGCTGTCATCGCACGGTCCATAGCTTCTGTATGGTAAGCATAATCATGTTTTGGTCCTGTTGGATGAAGAACTTCATAATTGTCTTTGTGGTAGGTTTCCTGGAATAAAATATATGTTCCGATACCAACATCTTTTAATTTCTTATAATTTTCAACTGTTGTAGCAGCGATATTTACGTTTACACGACGGATCGCACCGTTTTTGTGTTTGATACTGTAAATTGTTTTAATGCTCTCTAATACATATTCAATTGGAATATTCACAGGATCTTCCCCTGTTTCAAGAGCCAGTCTCTTATGCCCCATATCCTGAAGAGCGATAACTTCTTTCTTGATCTCTTCCTGAGTTAATTTCTTTCTGCGGATATGTTTATTCTTATAATGATAAGGACAGTAAGTACATCCGTTGACACAATAGTTTGCAAGATATAATGGAGCAAACATAACGATACGATTTCCATAGAATTCTTCCTTGATCTTGATCGCAAGATCAAAAACTTTCTGGATCAGTTCTTTATCTTCACATGCAAGAAGTACGGAAGCTTCTCTGTGGGAAATACCTTTTAATTTCTTTGCTTTTTCAATGATAGACAGGATCAGTTCCTTATTGTCTTTGTTGGCATCTGCATAAGCAAGTGTATCTTTGATCTCCTGGTCATCAATAAATTCTTCTGCGATACCGGATTCTGGTCTGTACATAGTTTTCTCCTTCTCCTAAATTAGTTAATACGTAATATTTTTATTGCATAGGAGATTTTATCGATATTTTCTATGCAATAAAAAAGCATATTCGGAAATGAATATGCCAGATAGTCGAATAAAAAAGTACGTAAGATCCCCAAGGGAACAGGTACTTTGTAAGCTCAATCTTGGCATCAGGAAATCCTTGGCTTCAGAATGAATATGCACTTATATATTCATTATAAATAAATGAGACAAAAAGTCAATGAAAGAAAAAAAGGGAACGATTAAGATTGTGTTTCTAAGCGTTTCATTGTATACTATTTGGTAATAGGGAAATAGCAATACTACGGGAGAAATAATAGGATATGGAAACACTGCAAGTTAACAGAAAACAAATAGAGAAACTGTCAATAGTTTTAAATAATTCTCGGATTAAGATATTTGAATATCTTGTGGATGAAGATACACTTGTAGTTTATAATAATAAATTTCATATCGAGAAAACGATAGCTGGATACATGGACTATATAGACAACAAAAGCAAGATTCATCCAGAAGACCGAGAAAAGACTCTTTGACAGGGCTTTATAATCAGGTATATGGGAAAAAATGTATCAACAAATATCTGAATCGGAAGAAGCCTTTTGATTCGTGTGGAATGATCGTATTAGACGTGGATTGTTTTAAATTGGTGAATGACAATTATGGCCATTTATTTGGAGATAAAGTTCTAGCCCGTTTGGCGATGCTGTTGAAAGAAGTATTTAGAGATAACGATAGTATTTTAATGAGAGCTGGCGGGGATGAATTCGTTATTTTTGTAAAAGATATCTTGAACATTGAGTTGGTTAGGAAGAATGTGGAGCTGATGCAGAAGATCAGGGAGCTTCAATTCGGGAAGACAGGTTGTACGATCACATGTAGTGCAGGATGTTGTTATCTTCCAGAGAATGTATCAGGTTATACCTATGACCAACTGTTTGAGAATGCGGACATTGCCTTATATAAAGCAAAAGAGCGAGGAAAGAACTGTTATGTTTACTGTGACAGCCTGCAGCATTTTTCATCCATGATCGCTGAACAAGAGAAACAGGAAGAGATGCTGGAAGCAAGATATTTTCAGAATGATATTGTTGCTACAGCTTTTGAAATCTTCGAGAAAACCAACAATTTTGAGGTGGCGATACATTTATTACTGAAAGTGATCGGAGTTCGTCTGGAACTTGATCGTATCACGATCGTGCAGACAGATATCAAGGCTCGAGAGATATATTCTGATTATCAATGGAACAGAGAAGGAATTCCGAAGGTTTTAGAGACGGTCAGACATTTTGATAAAGAGGATTTTCTCACAGTATTTAATGATTTTGATGAGAATGGGGTGCTTGTTTTACAGCATGATCATATGCAACGATATTCCGAATCAGCAACGAAGATCCTGATACAGGGAGAGGCAAAGACAATCGTAAGTGTTGCAATGTATTGTGAAGGACGCTATACGGGAGCGATCACATATGCTGTGTGTAAGGAGAAGAGAAGCTGGTCAAACGAGATGTTGAAGCAGTTATCCGAAGTAACGAAGATTATCTCCGCACATTTTGCCAAGAATCAGGTGATGAATCATGTCTATCAGGGAGCGATCACACGAATGGAGCATGATACGCTGACAGGTTTGATCTCATTTGCAAGATTTCATGAGGAAGTGGAACGTATCATTCTTGCAAATAAGACAAGTGATTACATGATGATATATATGGATTTTGAAAATTTTAAATATTTTAATTATAAGTATGGATATACTCTAGGAGATCAGGTATTAAAGGATTTTTGCAGTTTCATTATTGGAAAAACAGAAGAAAAACATAATCTGTACTTTACAAGAGTTGTATCGGATCAGTTTTTAATGTTTCGTACAGCTAGCCATGAGAAGGATGAATATCAAGCGATCATTGAAGAAACAGAAAAGATCAATGAAGAATTTATGCTGCGGCAGAAGGAGAAGTTCCCAAAATCCAACGTGGTATTGAGAACAGGAATCTATTATGTGACACCAGAATGCAGGAGCACTTCCTATGCGATCGATGCGGCAAACTATGTGAGACAGAAAGTGAAAGGTGGAGAAAAAGGCAGTGTAAGATTTTATGACGATGAGATGCAGAAACAACGTGAGTTGGAAAATGAGATCGTCAATGATATGAAGGAAGCGATGGAACAAAAACAGTTCAAAGTATATTTTCAGCCCCAATATTCCATAAAAAGTCATGAGATCATAGGTGCGGAAGCATTGGTGCGCTGGGAGAGAGATAACGGAACCGTTTTAAGTCCCAATGCATTTATTCCAGTTTATGAAAATAATGGAAAGATCATAGAACTTGACTTCTATGTCTTTGAGACAGTTGTAGAATTCATTGCAGAGAATCTAAAAGCAGGAAGAGAACAGGTGCCGATATCGATCAATGCATCTAGTCTCCATGCATCTGATCCGCAGACGATCAACACTTATATAAATATTTTGAAGAAATACAGTGTTGATCCAACAATGGTTGAGATTGAACTTACTGAGACAGCAGTTGTGTCTGAATATGAAAGTGTTAGAAAATTATTTGACTCTTTTCAGTTACATGGGATTAAGACAGCGATGGATGATTTTGGAAGCGGATATTCTGTCCTGAATACGATCGTTGATATCCCAGTTGATGTGATCAAGATCGATCGAGGATTTATTACCAGCTGCTTAGAAACAGACCGTGGAATCTATTTCCTGAAACATTTGATCGATATGATTCGAAATCTAGGATATCAGATAATCTGTGAAGGTGTAGAAACAGATGAGCAGATTGAAATATTAAGACAGATCGGTTGTGATGAGATTCAGGGATATTGGTATTCGAAACCATTGAAGATGGAAGACTACAAAGAACTTCTCCAGTCGGAAAAAATTTCCAAGGGGGGGGCAAAACACCCAAATAGGCAAAAAGTCCTAAGATATACGTTAGGCAATGAAAATTTGAAAGAGAGGAAAATACAATGAGTGGCAGAAAGAGCCAAGAATTAGAAGGAATTACGTTATTAGGAAACCAGAAAACAAAATACCCAGATGATTATGCACCGGAGGTGTTAGAAACATTTGAGAATAAACATCCAGAGAATGATTATTTTGTCAAATTTAATGCACCAGAATTCACAAGTCTATGTCCGATCACAGGACAGCCGGATTTTGCAACGATCTACATTTCTTATGTGCCAGGAGAGCGCATGGTAGAAAGTAAATCATTAAAATTGTATTTATACAGCTTCCGAAATCATGGAGATTTTCACGAAGACTGCATGAATATCATTATGAAAGATCTGATCAAGCTGATGGATCCAAAATACATTGAAGTATGGGGTAAATTCACTCCAAGAGGAGGAATCTCCATTGATCCATACTGCAACTACGGAAGACCAGGAACAAAATGGGAAGATGTTGCATGGAACAGACTTTCAAATCATGATCTTTATCCAGAGAAGGTGGATAATAGATAAGTAATCACATACGAAAAAAGTAATCACATACGAAAAGGAGGAAAAAGTATGGGAAAGAATTTGAAAAAAGTAATATTTAGTGTTTTATTGCTGGCAGCAGTGATCATTGTATCGCCTAAGGATGCAAAGGCAGCAGGAAAGGTATGGATGGCTGGATTTAATGATAACAGCATTACGATTCAGTGGACTCCACAGAGTTTGAATGGATATAGAGTGGATGGCTATTATCTTGAGAAAATTGGAACGCAGGAAATGATCTGGCAGGGTTCTGCAGATACAACGCAGGTAACAGTTCAGGCAACAAAAGGATATTCAGGATATATAAGACTGGGATACAGACTTACAAGTCTTGCCACAGGAAAAACATATAACTGGTCAGTTGACAGTGTTTATGTTAACACAACGCCTGCCGATGTAGCGAAGAATAATTTTGGGATCACAGCAGCATACGCTAATATTAAGAAGGTAGCATTTAAGGTTAATAAACCTGAGATGGCAACAGGAGTACAGCTGGAAGTATACAATGCAAAGAATAAAAGAGTACTATCTAAGACATCAACATCTATGGGTTATGAGTCTATGAATGTGTCAAAAGATATGGCGTATAAATATCGTGCAAGATACTACTATACAAACAGAAGCAACAATCAGACATACTATGGAAGATGGAGTAACTATCGCTATTTTGCAATGCCATCTATTTCAGGAAAGACAACAAACAAGAAAAAAGGGATCAAAGTAGTTCTGAAAAAGGGAACGGGAATTAAACAGTATACAGTTTCTGTATCAAAGAACTCAAAATCTGGATTTAAAAAAGTAAAAACAGTCAAGGTTTCTAAGAAGAAGAGCTACTCTTTCCAGATCACAAAAAACGGAAAGAAAAAATTAAAAAAAGGAACATATTATGTTCAGGTGGCTCCAAAAGTTAAATTTGGAAACAAAACATATTCCAGTGACGTATCAACTGTAGCCAGTGCATATGTATATAAATAGGAGATGTAATATGGTTAAATTTTTAAAGAGAACGTTATGTATAGCGTTGTCATTTGCAATGATGACAGGGACTGTACTGGTAGGAGCAAAAACCAAAACAGAAAGTATTCACAGCAAACTTCCTGCAATCACAGCATCACAAAGAGTAAGAGCAAAACAGGCAAAAGCATCTGCAGAGGCAGTGCAGTTAAATGCAACGAATGTTTACACGCTGTCTGATTTTGATACGCTGTCAAATAAATGGCAGGCAAATCAGGAAATGATGTTGTATCAAGGATATAGTGATGCAAATGAATATGTGAAAGTTGGAACAGTTCGTGTAGGAATTGATGGAACGGTTGTTATCCCATATGCAACAAAGGTCGCAGGAGTAGATGGTGGACGTTTAAAACTGTGTTATAATGGGAATCCGGCTATGACACTTTCACAGACGAATAATGGAAAAATGATCTGGGCTGGTGCAGTCAAAGCAGGAACATATGCATTATACCTTGAAACAGCATGTGAGAATGCAAATACACCAGTGGTTGCAGCATTTGGAGCAGCAGTGATATCAAGCCAGAATAACAGAACTTTTGGCGGGAATAATGTAATCGCAAGTGCAAGTACTGGAGCAGCTACATATCAGCAGTTTAAAGTAGCCAAAAGAGGAGTTGCAGCGATCGCAGTTTATAAAGAAAATGCAGCGGGAAATGTGTCTAGTGTTACATATTCTGTTCAGAAATTAAGTGGAAAGACATGGAAAACTGTAGCAACCGGATTATCTGGTGCAGCAAAAAATAACTATGTAGTAACAACAGGACTTGCTGCAGGGACTTATCGTGTCGTTGCAAATGCGGCATCTGGAGAGATCCTTTATTTCATCAATGCAAATCAAAAAGCATCTGACAGTTATGGAACATCTAAGAAAAAAGCAAAAGAGATCAAGCGTAAGAAATCCAAGAAGCAGGTATTCTTGTCTAATGAAAGTACAAGTAAAACACACTGGTATAAGATCAAAGTTAAGAAGACTGGAATGACATATATCGATATCACAGGACTTGGAAATAGAAGCAAGATTTCTGTAACAGTCACAGGAGCAGCAAGATTAAAAAATAAAACAATATCAAAAGGTTTCCGTATCTATGGAAAGGCAAAAAAAGGAACTTACTATATTAAGATCAAAAAAGGATCCAAAGGTACAAGTGGATATCAGGTAAAATACACTAAATAATAATTCCTTCATATTTGTTTATACTTTCTTTAGAAATGTTTAGAAACAGAATATTGAATGAAGAGAGGATCCTGATATAATAAAGACATAGTTTTTCATATATATTTTTAATCCTCTCTTTTTGAAAATAAGTACCGTATCAGCCGAGATGTTGATGCGGTATTATTTCGTTTTAATATGTAAAGAAACAAGATTGTATTGTAAAAAAAACGAAAAATCTATTGACGGACCAACATATGGATGATATGATAAACACGCTAGACTTTAGCGTTGGAAGAAGGTCTTTTTTTTATGCCTTATTTTAATTAAACAACAAACAAAATGGAGGTGGAAGTTGTGCGCACAAGAGTAACATTAGAATGTACAGAATGTAAACAGCGTAATTACAACATGACAAAGGATAAGAAAACACATCCTGAACGCATGGAAACAAAGAAATACTGCAAATTCTGTAAAACTCACACATTACACAAAGAAACAAAATAATTTCCGGTAATTCCCTTTGAGAGAAAAGGAAGTGAAAACATGGAGAAAACTAACAAAGCAAAGAAACCAAGTTGGTTCAAAGAGTTAAAAGCTGAATTTAACAGAATTATCTGGCCAACGAAAGAAAGAATTGCAAAAGAAACAGCAGTTGTAGTGATCTGTGCTATTATTATCGGAGTCATTGTTGCAGTTCTTGATGTTGGAATCCAGTATGGAATTCAGGCATTGGTTGGATAGAAGTAAGGAGATTTTATGGCAGAGGCAAATTGGTATGTTGTTCACACCTACTCAGGTTATGAGAATAAAGTAAAAGTGGATATTGAGAAAACCATCGAGAACCGTAAGCTTCAGGATGAGATCTTGGAAGTCCGCGTACCACTTGAAGACGTGGTAGAGATGAGAAACGGTGTGAAGAAACAAGTTTCAAGAAAAATGTTCCCAGGTTATGTTCTGATCCATATGATCATGAACGACGACACATGGTATGTGGTTCGTAACACAAGAGGTGTTACAGGATTCGTAGGACCTGGATCAAAACCAGTACCGCTGACTCCTGCAGAGATGAAACCATTAGGAATCCAGATTGGAGGAGAACAGCAAGAAACACCAGCAAGAGAGAAGATTGAACTTGATATCGAAGTTGGTGATATGATCGTTGTGACTTCCGGTGCTTGGGAAGGAACAACAAGTGCGGTTACTGCAATCAATGAAAGCAAACAGACAGTAACTATTGAAGTCGAGATGTTCGGAAGAGCAACTTCAGTAGAAATTGATTTCTTAGATATTAAGAAAGCGTAACGAAGAATAAGAATAGAGAATCTTATTTGAAACAAAGTGGGAGGGCTATCCCGTAATTACCACAATAATCAGGAGGTTAACGATTATGGCAAAGAAAGTAGAAGGTTATATCAAACTTCAGATTCCAGCAGGAAAGGCAACACCAGCACCACCCGTTGGACCAGCACTTGGACAGCACGGAGTAAACATTGTACAGTTTACAAAAGAATTTAACGCAAGAACAGCTGATCAGGGAGACATGATCATCCCTGTAGTAATCACTGTATATCAGGATAGAAGCTTCAGCTTCATCACAAAGACTCCACCAGCAGCAGTTTTATTAAAGAAAGCTTGCAAAATCCAGTCTGGATCAGGAGAACCTAACAGAACTAAAGTAGCTACTATTTCTAAAGCAGATCTTCAGCAGATCGCTGAAACAAAGATGAAAGACTTAAACGCAGCTTCTATCGAAGCAGCAATGAGCATGATCGCCGGTACTGCAAGAAGTATGGGAATCACAGTAGAAGAGTAGTCACAAATTTGAAACGAAAGTGGGAGGGTGAACTCCCGATATTACCACAGGAGGTATTTTAGAATGAAAAAAGGTAAGAGATACGCAGAGCTTACAAAATTAGTGGACAGAACAAACAATTATGATCCACAGGAAGCAGTTGCTTTAGTAAAAAAATTAGCAAACGCTAAATTCGACGAAACAATCGAAGCACATATCCGTCTTGGTGTAGATGGACGTCAGGCAGACCAGCAGATCCGTGGAGCAGTTGTACTTCCACATGGAACTGGTAAAGAAGTTAAAGTTCTTGTATTCGCTAAAGATGCAAAAGCTGAAGAAGCGAAAGCAGCAGGAGCAGAATTCGTAGGAGCAGAAGAATTAATTCCTAAGATCCAGAAAGAAAACTGGTATGACTTCGACGTAGTAGTAGCTACTCCAGACATGATGGGTGTAGTAGGTCGTTTAGGACGTGACTTAGGACCTAAAGGTTTAATGCCTAACCCTAAAGCCGGAACTGTAACAATGGACGTTGCGAATGCCATTAAAGAAATCAAAGCAGGTAAGATCGAATATAGATTAGATAAATCCAACATCATTCATGTACCAGTTGGAAAAGCTTCTTTCACAGAAGAACAGTTAGCGGACAACTTCCAGACGTTAATCGATGCAATCGTAAAAGCAAAACCTGCAGCAGCAAAAGGTCAGTATTTTAGAAACGTAACAATTACTTCTACAATGGGACCTGGAGTGAAAATTGATACAACAAAATTTGCTTAATATTTAACTTTAAGCGGGGTCAGTCTCATGTAGTCTGACCCCAGATTTATGCAAAATCCTATGTTGCCATATGGGAATTGCATAAAAATAAAAACATTTCAAAAAAAGTAAAAAAACATTTGACATATATATAAATGTCGTGTATTATATGTAAAGTATTACTGCCGAAGACAGCAGGTGCCGCAAGGCGCAACGTAGAACAACCTGCCGAGGAGAGTATTAGTGAATATGCTAATTAACACTCTATGTCTGTGCGGATATAGAGTTTTCTTTTTATATGTGCGGTGGTACACAAAATAAATCAAGGAGGTGCACCATTTCAATGGCAAAAGTTGAGTTAAAACAACCAGTAGTAAACGAAATTAAAGAATTACTTACAGATGCTCAGTCAGCAGTATTAGTTTCTTACCGCGGAATCACTGTAGAACAGGATACAGCAATGCGTAAAGAATTAAGAGAAGCTGATGTAGAATACAAAGTATATAAGAATACAATGATTCGTTTTGCAATCCAGGGAACAGAATTTGAAGCATTAGCTGATGATTTAAAAGGACCTACAGCAATCGCTGTTTCTAAAACAGATGCTACAGCTCCTGCAAGAATCCTTGCAAAACACGCTAAGAACATCGAAGTATTAGAAATGAAATCTGGTGTTGTAGAAGGAACATTCTATGACAAAGATGGTATCCAGGTTATCGCAAGCATCCCATCAAGAGACGAATTACTTGCGAAATTCCTTGGAAGCATTCAGTCCCCAATTACAAACTTTGCTCGTGTTATTAAGCAGATCGCTGAAAAAGACGGAGAAGGGGCTGCAGCTGAGTAAGATCAGTTATCAGTAAATTTAAAATATTAGGAGGAAATTATAATGACAACTCAGGAAATTATTGAAGTTATCAAAGGTTTATCAGTATTAGAATTAAACGATTTAGTAAAAGCTTGTGAAGAAGAATTTGGAGTATCTGCAGCAGCAGGTGTTGTAGTAGCAGCAGCTGGAGCTGAAGGTGGAGCAGAAGAAAAAGACGAATTCGACGTAGAATTAACAGAAGTTGGTGGAGCTAAAGTTAAAGTCATCAAAGCTGTTCGTGAAGTAACAGGATTAGGATTAAAAGAAGCTAAAGAATTAGTTGATGGAGCTCCTAAAGTAATTAAAGAAGGTGCATCTAAAGCAGAAGCTGAAGACATCAAAGCTAAATTAGAAGAACAGGGAGCTAAAGTAACTCTTAAATAATTAAGAGATTTACTCCAGTAGATTTTCTATAAAGTATATGAAACTGTCACATTGGTGGAAACTAGTGTGGCAGTTTTTTTACTTTATATGGATCATAAGAAACTTCGATGGAATCCTCTATGAAATAAAATATTTCTAAGCTTTTATAATCGTATATTTGATGATAGAATAGGAGAGTAAAATCATACGAAAGGAGTATTCGACAATTATGAAATTAGTAATTATTGAACCACTAGGTGTGGAAGAAGAGAAATTGATGGAAATCGCACATAAAGCATTGCTAGATTCTGTCGAGATCGTATCTTATCAGACCAAAGTAACTGACACAGAAAGCCTGATCGAACGTGGAAAGGATGCGGACATTATTATGGTTGCAAACCTGCCATTGAATGCTGAAGTCATCAAAGGTTGCAAAAACCTTAAGATGCTGGCGGTAGCGTTTACAGGGATCGATCATATTGCGATGGATGCATGCAAAGAACAGGGAATCACAGTATGCAACTGTGCAGGCTATTCAAATGCTGCAGTTTCAGACCTTGTCTTTGGACTTTTGATCTCACTATATCGAAATATCATTTCCTGCGATCAGGTAGTCCGAGAAGAAGGAACCAAGGATGGTCTGGTTGGATTTGAATTGGAAGGAAAGAAATTCGGTGTGATCGGAACCGGAGCAATCGGAACCAGAGTTGCGAAGATCGCCCAGGCATTTGGATGTGAAGTTTACGCATATTCAAGGACAGTAAAAGATCTTCCAGGAATTCAATTTGTAGGGTTAGAAGAACTTTTATATAGTTGTGATATCATTTCATTGCATGTACCTTTAAATGAATCAACAAAAGGTTTGATCGGTAAAGATGAAATCGCATTGATGAAACCAGATGCAGTTTTGATCAACACGGCAAGAGGTCCGGTTGTTGATAGTGAAGCATTAGCTGAAGCACTCAATAACGGTAAGATTGCAGGAGCAGCCGTTGATGTCTTTGAGAATGAACCGCCGGTATCAAAAGATCATCCACTCTTACATGCAAAGAATCTGATCGCGACACCACACGTTGCATTTGCAACAAAAGAAGCATTGGTAAAACGTGCGATCATTGATTTTGATAATGTGAAATGTTGGATGGAAGGAAAACCAGTCAATGTAATGAATTAAATTTTATAAATAGTCGAATATACATTAAGAGAAACAAGATAAATGGGGAGAAATAAAGTGAAAAAAGTGATGAAAAAGCTGTGTGTATGTACGCTTTCAGCTCTTATAGGAATGTTATCGATTCAGATTATGCCCGTATCAGCAGCAAGTAAGACTGGCATGGGAAAGATAACGAATAAGATAAACAAAGCAGGGTATAATTTATGGGGCGGATACGATTCACCGGAAGAAGCAGCAACATATGATATTGATTTCTATGATTCTGGCATCAATGTAGGTGTTGCTGTTGGCGGAAATATTTCATTAAAATATAACGATTCTTATGATTATGGAGATAACCTGAAATATAACTGGCAGATCGTCAATGGAAATGATCATATTGCGATGGAGGTATCAGCAGATCAGAAGACTGCAAGGATTACAGGAAGATCCATAGGAGATGCAACAGTCCGATTAAATATCATAACAGATGAAGGAACAGAATATCAAAGTATTGAAACAAAAGAAATGCATATCCAGATTTCCAATCCGAGATTAAAGAATAACAAACTTGCAACGGTTCTTTATAACGAAGGAAAAGTTGAATTAGAAGGCAACTCGACGAATGGACAAGAACGCATTATCTATCGAGCAGATAATAATCATAATTTTTATGTATCGGATGATGGGACATTTTACGGATATGCAAAACAAACCAGAAAGATATACGTATATGTAGATGGAATTTGTCTGGAAGCAACTGTAAAGTGCACAGATCCACAATATAGAGCCAGTTGTATTCTGAAAAAAGGGCAAAAAGTATCTTACAAAGTATCAGGAGCCAGCGGATATACACCAGTTACATATAAAGTTGGAAATACAAAATATGCATCTGTATCATCAAATGGATTAACAAAAGGAAAAAAATACGGAAGGACAACCTTAACGATCAGTGCTGATAATGCGAGTGTATCTTTTAATATTTATATCTTAAAATCCAAAGTATACAAAGGAGTCAGTAAAGCTCAAGCGATCTGTAAGACAAAACCAAGATACAGTCAGGCAAAACGAATGCGGAAAGATTATGTAGACTGCAGTTCTTTTGTGTGGAAATCTTATAAACCATATGGTGTGAATTTTGGAAGTAAGAGCTATGCACCAACAGCTGCAGATATTGCTAAATGGTGTGGAAAAAAGAAGAAATTATTAAAACTTTCTACATATAACGGAAAATCAGACAGATTACTTCCGGGAGATCTAATCTTTTACCGTAAACGAAGTGGAAAGAATGGAAGATATAAAAATATCGACCATATCGCCATGTATGTTGGAAATGACACGATCGTACATGCAGATGGAAGCAGTGTGTCTTACAGCTATCCATGGTACCGCAAAGTTGCAGCAATCGCCAGACCAGTAAAATAAAAGAAAAATATAAAGATAAAGAAGTACAAAAGGCAGATAACAAGGATACAAAATTCTTGCTATCTGCCTTTTAGGATGGTACAATATTGATGTAACTGAAATGGGAGCTTAAAAGGTGATACCTTAGCTGAGAGGAAACGAGAGTTTCGACCATGGACCTGATACGGATAATGCCGTCGTAGGGATTTGGATGCTATGAATACAAGACGAACTGTAAAGCAGCATCACAGGCTTTTTAAAGTTTGTCTTTTTTTATCTCAACAAGACAGAATGATGATAAAATAAACAAAACCGAATAAGAGTCTCCCAAAATCTTATATTTTGGAGGTTTTCAATCATGAAGTACACAACACAGATGAATGCAGCAAGACAGGGAATTGTAACGAAAGAGATGGAAGCAGTTGCTGCCTATGAAGGAATTGACGTGAAAGGCCTTATGGCAGAAGTTGCAGCTGGAACTATTGTCATCCCTGCAAACAAGAACCACAAGTGTTTAAAGCCATTTGGAATCGGGAATTCTTTGAAGACAAAGATCAATGTAAACCTTGGAACATCCAGAGACTGTCTAAACTTAGATGTTGAGATGGAGAAAGTTAATAAAGCCGTAGAGATGGGTGCAGAAGCTATCATGGATCTTTCTTCTTTTGGACATACTCATGTATTTCGTAAGAAACTTGTCAATGAATGTCCAGCAATCCTTGGTACCGTACCTATTTACGATGCGATTGTTTATTACAATAAAGCATTAAAGGATATCACATCTCGTGAATGGATCGATGTTTTTAAGATGCATGCAGAAGATGGTGTAGATTTTATGACGATCCATTGTGGGATCAACCGAAACACAGCGGAACGTTTTAAGGCAATGAAACGTAAGATGAACATTGTGTCTCGTGGTGGTTCTCTGATCTTTGCATGGATGGAAGCAACAGGCAATGAGAATCCATTCTTCGAATACTATGATGAAATCCTTGATATCTGTAACGAATATGATGTAACGCTAAGCCTTGGCGATGCATGTCGTCCAGGATGCCTTGCTGATGCAAGTGACATTTCACAGATCGAAGAATTAGTAACATTAGGAGAATTAACAGCACGTGCATGGAAGAAGGATGTACAGGTTATGATCGAAGGACCTGGACATATGCCAATGGATCAGATTCAGGCGAATATGAAGATCCAGCAGACGATCTGTCATGGAGCACCATTTTATGTTCTTGGACCTCTGGTAACAGATATTGCACCTGGATATGACCATATCACATCTGCAATTGGTGGAGCAATCGCTGCAGCTTCTGGAGCAAGCTTCTTATGTTATGTAACACCAGCAGAACATCTGCGTCTTCCAAATGTCGATGATGTGAAAGAAGGAATCATGGCTTCCAAGATCGCAGCACATGCAGCAGATATTGCCAAAGGTGTAAAAGGCGCTATGGATTGGGATAACCAGATGGCAGCTGCGAGACAGAAACTTGACTGGGAGAAACAGTTCGAACTTGCTCTTGATCCTGAAAAGGCAAGAAGATACCGTGCAGAATCAACACCAGAGAGAGAAGATACATGTACAATGTGTGGAAAGATGTGTTCTGTACGTAATATGAATGCCGTCCTTGCCGGAGAAGATGTGGACGTCATCTAAATAGAATTCAGCATCCAGGCTGGGAATCCTGCCATGCAGGATTCATATCTAAGATCTCCGGCAGAGCCAGATACATATCCTTACGTATCTGAATATATATGAAAGAAGGTACTTAATATTATGAGTAATGAAAGAAGTGGATTCTCGAGCCGTTTAGGATTCGTTCTTGCAACGGCTGGGTCTGCCGTAGGTCTTGGAAACATCTGGAGATTTCCATATCTTGCAGCCAAGTATGGCGGAGGAACATTTTTATTAACTTATCTGATCCTTACATTAACATTTGGATTTTCACTGATGATCACAGAAGTTGCCCTTGGAAGAAAGGCAGGAACCAGTGCGATCCGTGCATTTGGACACTTTAGCAAGAAGCATACATTTATCGGATATCTTACAACGATCATTCCGTTTATTATCTTCCCGTACTACTGTGTTATCGGTGGATGGGTTACAAAATATGCACTGATATCGCTTCAGGGAGGGATTCATAATGCCGCCTCTGATACATTCTTTACAGGGTTTATCAGCAAATCAGCGGAACCTATGATCTGTGTTCTTGTTTTCCTGATCGCTACAACAGTGGTTGTTGCAGGAGGAGTCAAAGGCGGAGTGGAACGTGTCAGCACGATCATGATGCCAGTTTTGATCGTCTTGTTGATCGGAGTCTCTTTATTCTGTATCACAAGACCAGGGGCGATGGCTGGAGTTGCATATTATTTAAAACCAAGTTTAAAAGGATTTGGTCCGACAACGATCTTAGCTGCACTTGGACAGTTATTTTATTCGATGTCCCTTGCTATGGGTATTATGATCACATTCGGATCATATATGCCAAAGAAAGCTGACCTTGAGAAATCAGTCACACAGGTTGAGATTTTTGATACAGGGGTTGCTTTCCTTGCAGGACTTATGATCGTACCAGCTGTGTTTGTATTCTCAAACGGAGATTCATCCATGCTTGCAAAAGGTCCATCTTTGATGTTTGTGATGCTTCCAAAAGTATTTAACAGTATGGCTTTTTCAAGTGTTATTGCAGCAGTATTCTTTATTTTAGTGTTACTTGCAGCACTTACCTCTTCCATTTCGCTGCTTGAAACACTCGTAGCAGTTCTGATGGATAAGTTCCATATGAAACGAGGAACTGCATGTATTACAATGTTTATCATTGCTCTGTTACTAGCAGTTCCATCATCTTTAGGATTTGGAGCATGGAGCAATATTACGATTTTAGGATTTGACTTCCTTGATTTCTTTGATTTCATCAGTAACAGTGTATTAATGCCGATCGCAGCATTCTTAACATGTTTATTTGTCGGTTATATCATCAAGCCAAAAGTAATTGTTGATGAAGTTGAAAGCTCTGGGGAATTTAAGAGAAAATCACTATTTCTTATTATGGTTAAGTATATTGCACCAATCTGTATTGTTGCAATCTTAGTGTTCTCAGTACTTGAAGGATTAGGATTTATTACAGTTTAATACAGAAGATATAGAAACGCACAGATGATTACTTAACATTTTGTGCGTTTCTGTTTTATTAGGAGGTGTTTAACTGTTAAAATAATCTTATAAAAAATTATAAATATGTGTTGGATTTTATGATTTTTATTGGTAGAATAAATTATAAATATTATATGGAGGATTTGTTTATGAGTAAATATTATTCTATCAATAAATTTTCAAAAATATTAGGTGTATCGGCTCAAACATTAAGGAATTGGGATAAAAAGGGTAAACTTCATCCACATCACACTTCCAGTAATGGATATAGATATTATTCGCATGAGCAATTAAATCAAGTTATGAATGTAAAACCTAATTTAGATAGAATTGTAATAGGTTATTGCAGAGTTTCAAGTAATAAACAAAAAGATGATCTGGAACGACAAATAGAGAATATGAAATTGTATCTTACTGCACAGGGAAAACCATTTGAAATAATTAGTGATATAGGTTCTGGTATAGACTATAAGAAAAAAGGATTAAAAGAACTTATGAAACGAATATCTCAAAATAAAGTGGACAAGGTGGTTGTTTTTTATAAAGACAGATTGTTACGATTTGGATTTGAA
>OGYR01000216.1_pt1 | contig 48711 bp, 45 predicted proteins | sample 1576661 | NCBI WGS metagenome assembly OGYR01 (sample SAMEA3541490, study PRJEB24748) | human gut metagenome | biome: human gut; feature: human-associated habitat; material: faeces | place: China | collected 2012
TGCGCGGGTGTGGGGTGGTTTCGGGCCATCTCTGTAGGGGGCGGCGTCCTCGACGTGCCGCGGAGGGGTCAAGACCCCTCCCTACGATGTAGGGGTGAGACGGGGTGTGTAAAGCAGTAACGGGCGGCGGCGGAAAGCGCGCGGGCTGGGCATGCCCGGCCCCTACGGGGTGATGGAAAAAGGCGGGAGGGCAGGCATCAACTTCCGGTGAGTCTCCCTCTCACCCAATTTTTACACAAGTGTTACATGTTCCCCCTTGATGTGACAGGGTGGATGGTGTATACTGTAGGCAGAAGAGCGGTTCTTTCCTACTATATCTTGTGTCAGTTTTCCATTCGATACCTGATTTTCATGAAAGGAGCGTTTCCTATGCTTCCTTGCCAAAAGAATTGCCATGCGTATTGCCCGGGGTGCCACAAGTCCTGCCCGCATTTCCGCGCGATGCAGGAGCAGCAGCGCCGCGACCTGGCCCGCAAGAAGGAGTACTTACGCCGCGCCGACGAGTCCTGCCGCGCGGTGCTGCACCAGTGCCGCGCCGCAGGCGGGTATCTGGGGCCGCTGCCCTATTGACCGGCGGCCCTGCCCTGCGCTATACTATTTATATAGGGCAACACCGCATAATTCTCGCCTTACGGCTTAAGCACCGCTCCGGCGGCTGCGGCACGGCATCTGCGTTGCCAAAATGCTCGATAAGACATCCAGTATTATCTGCGCTTTTGGCTTAGCAGTTGCCGCACCTCGCTCGCCGTATCGGTACTTAGAATTATGCGGTATTGCCATAGTATAGGCAGGAGGTTTTTCCCTATGGTTCGTCCCCTGATGACCGACACGGTCTTTTTAGCGCAGAAGGCGCTGCCCGCCGATGCCGACGACATTACTGTCGCCGACGATCTGCTGGATACACTCAAGGCGCACGCGGACGGTTGTGTCGGCATGGCCGCCAATATGATCGGCGTCAACAAGGCGATCATCGTGTTTGACAACGACGGCACACCCTGCGAGATGTTCAACCCGGTCATCGTCTACCGCAAGGGGCTGTACCTGGCCGAGGAAGGCTGCCTGTCGCTGCAGGGGCAGCGCCGGGCCAGGCGGCACCGCACCATTAAGGTGCAGTGGCAGGATCGTCAGATGCAGACCCACGTCAGGAATTTCACCGGCTGGACGGCCCAGATCATCCAGCATGAGATCGACCATTGCAGCGGCATCCTTATATAATAAGTACGCGCGATGCGCCCGCCGGGGTGCACCGCGCTTTTTATGTCAGGTCAAAGTAGGTCAGGATACATTCATAGTACGCCTGTGCCGCCGCCTCGCAGGCTGCGTCGGTGGCGACCAGGGCAACGTCGCCGGCGTTTGTGATGAAGCCCTCCTCCACCAGCACCGCCGGGCAGCCGCATTTCTGCACCACGGTAAACGTCGGGTCGGAGAGCACTGTCGTGTCGTTGGACTCGCGTATGTAACGGTTATCGTTGCCGTCAAAATAGATGTAGCGCACGCCGTCGATGCCGCGCAGCTCCATCCCCATTGCACCGAATTTTTCCGCGACCAGCCGCGCAAAGCGCAGGCTGTCGGCATTTGTGGACAGCTGCGGCGTAGCCGGGCAGCACTCAAAGCCGGAAACGCGGCTGTCGGCGTCGTAGTTCAGGTGGATGGAGAGCAGCAGCTGCGCACCGGCTGCCTTGGCGCGGGCCGCGCGGCGGCTGGGCTTGAGGTACTCGGTGCCGTTGGCGGTCAGCATCGGGGCAAAACGGCCATCACGCGCGAGCTTGTCATAGACGAGCGTGGCGGTTTTCAGCGTGACGTCCGCCTCGCGCAGGCCGCTGCCGAGGCTGCCCGCGTCCTCGCTGCCGACGCTTGGGTTGACGCCGCCATGTCCCGGGTCGATGGCCACAACGATTTTGCCGTCCGCCGCATCCTCTGTCACGGCGGCGATCTCCTCCTCGCCGCCGTCTGCCCGCTCGATCTCGTCCGCCTCGGCCTGCTCTGCCGCGGTGGGCCGGGTGCCCTGCCACTCGTGCCAGAGCACCGCGCCGATGCCCGCGCACAAAATCAGCGCCGCCACTGCAAACAGCAGCGGGCTCAGCCTGTCGGGCCGCCCGGTGCGGTAGACCCGGGCTTTTTCCCGCGGGGGTGTGCCGGTCCCTGCCATGGCCGCCCTCCTTTCCGCTTACGTTTTTTAAACGATACCATTGTGTTGTGACAAAGTTGTGACAAAACGCATCGTTTTCTGATTTTTTGTGATTTTATTTTGCAGCCTTCTAAAAATATACGCAAAAGCTCGGTTTTTTCGATTGCCAAATATTGACAACGCTTCCAATAAGCCGTATAATAAGGGCGTAAGGTTCGAAGCCGTCGGCTTGGGCACCGTTTTTTGGCCCAACACGCCGAAACGTATTACAGGAGGTTAGAAAGATGATTTCTACCGGTATCGTTCGCAGCATTGACAGTCTGGGCCGCGTGGTCCTGCCCAAGGAACTCCGCACCACCTACGATATTACTCCGGATACCCCGCTGGAGATTTTTACCGATGGGGATTCCATCATTATGCGCAAGTACCACGCGCAGGGCAGCTGCGTTTTCTGCGGCGACATTTCTCCCGACGCCGTGCTGCTCCACGGCAAATACGTCTGCCCCGTCTGCCGCAAGGCACTGGGCAAGTAAGGCCCGCTCTCCCTGTTATATCCCCGCTTATACAAAAAAGCCTGTGCAGGCGAACTGCACAGGCTCTTATTTTTGGTTTTACTCCGCCTTTTTCAGCCCGCGCATGGCTTCCTCGGCATTTTTGACGAGGTTGAAAAGGCTGGTGGCGTGGCGGGGGTAGTCGCGGGCGAGCTGGTCGGTGCTCAGGGCGAGCGTTGCAGGCTCAAGGCTGTCGCGGGTGCCGTCCTCGCCGGTCAGGGCGGCGGCCAGGTCACCCTCGGCCATGCTCATGGCGGCGTCGGCGCTGCGGTCCCAGCGGGCGGAGCCGACGCGGAACATGCCGCTGACATTTTTGGGCGATGTCTCGTACAGCAGACGGAACATCTTGTACACGGCCAGCATCAGGTAGCTGCTGACGCCGACAACAAGCTGCTTGTCCCGGCTCTCCTGCAATTTGTCGTAGAGGATGTCGAGGGAGTTCTCGATGAGCTTTTTGTACATCGTGGGCAGGACGCTGCCGCGGTAGACACTGCCGCCGGTGGCCGAATTGCCCTCGGGCAGCTCCTCCACCGTGATGGTCTGGCCGCTGCGCTCGGCACTGCGGCCCAGCAGGTAGTCGCAGCTGACGTCGTAGTAGTCCGCCACCTGCACGACAAAGGCAAGGCCGCACTCGCGGATGCCCTTCTCGTAATGGGAGAGCTGGGCCTGGCTGATGCCAAGGTCCTGCGCCGCCTGCTTCTGGGTGATGCCGCGCTCCTTGCGCAGCAGCGTAATGATCCGGTTAAATTCGATCCCCATGGTCCGCAATCCTGTTCCGGGGCGCATGCCCGGCACGGTGCCGGGCCGCAGTGGCGCCCCTTGCATATTTTCTACACGCTGTATATTATAGCGGGTGAAAAACGCTTTGTAAACCCAAAAAATTGACAGATTTTGTGCCGAAAATGCCGTCACTGCGCCGAACCGACACCCTGCACCTACATTTAGTCATTATACAGCGAGTACAGCTATAAATATTGTGGGCAGAATTTGCCAAAGCGGCGCGACGGGTGTGCGTTGTAACCAAATTGTAATAATTTACGGTTGCGCAGGACACGATTTTAGGGTATGCTGTTAAGGCAATACCGCATAATTCTAAGTGCCGATACGGCGAGCGAGGTGCGGCAGCTGCTAAGCCAAAAGCGCAGATAATACTTTGTGTATTATCGAGCATTTTGGCAACGCAGATGCCGTGCCGCAGCCGCCGGAGCGGTGCTTAAGCCGTCAGGCGGGAATTGTGCGGTGTTGCCTTAAGTAGCAATGTTATGGAAAGCGAGATTATAACGTGAAATATTATAAATTGCATCTGATCCGCCACGGCCTGACGGCGGGCAATCTGCAAGGGCTGTACATTGGCAGCGGCAGCGACCTGCCCCTGTGCGACGAGGGCCGCGCCCAGCTGAAAACGCTGAAAAAGGATTTTGACTATCCGGTCGTGCCGCTGGTGTTCACCAGCCCGATGAAGCGCGCCACCGAGACGGCGGAGATTTTATTTCCCGGCGTGCGGCAGATCGAGCTGGACGACCTGCGGGAGATGGCCTTTGGCAAGTTTGAGGGCCGCGCCGTGCAGGAGCTGGTGAAGGACCCGGAGTTTGCCCAGTGGATGGACCCGACGAGCCGCACGGTGCCCGCGGGCGCGGAGGACCGGCAGATGTTCTTCAACCGCACGTCGTCGATGCTGATGAAGATGTTTGAGTACATGCTGCGCACCCACACCGAGGAGGCCGCCTGCGTGACCCACGGCGGCGTTATCATGAACATGCTGTCCCAGCACGCCCTGCCCTTCCGCAAGCCGGAGGAGTGGATGACCGACCCGGGCGCGGGCTACAGCGTGCGCCTGGACGCCGAGATGTGGATGCGGGATCATCTGGCCGAGGCGTATGACGTTGTGCCCCACGGGTATCTGGACGGGATGGAGTAATTTACGGGGGTTTTGTTCCTTACCATGATATAAAAAGGCACCTGCTCGGGGTTGAGCAGGTGCCTTTTGGTGTATTGGGCGGTAGGGGCGGCAATTTTTGCAGCGGGCGGCTGTGGGGGATACGGACGGTCATGGGAAGGCCCGTCAAAGTCCCTCCGACCGTTTGCGGCTGCCGCTCACCTTCATCATTCCGCCGGGGCTTCGGTTGCCTCCGGCTGCGCGGTTTCCTCCGGCTGCGGAGCGTTCGCATCCAGATACGCCTGATTGTCCGCGATGGTCTGGTTCAGCTCGTCGATTTTTGCCTGCGCGGCATCGCGGGCGGCGAGCAGGTCGGCGTTCTCGCTGTCGGCGTCCAGGGCGGCCTGGGCGTCCTGCAATTCAGTCTGTGCCTCGGCCAGGCTGGCGTTGGCCTGGTCAATGGCAGCCTGCGCGTCGATGAGCTTCTGCGCGTCCGACAGCGCGGCCTCGGCGGCGGCAGCGGCTTCATCAGTGACGCCGCTTGCCAGCAGGGCGGGCTTTTCGGGCAGGGTCTGCTCGCTGCCGTCGGCGGCGGTCAGGCGCAGGGCCTGGCCGTAGTAGCCGCCCCAGATCGCGATAAAGCTCTTGCCCGGGGCCACGGTCAGCGGCGTGCCGTCGGCGGCGGTCAGGCTGAACGGCCCGGTGGCGTCCTCCTTGCTCCAGGAGATCTGCTCCCACGCGCCGCCGTGCAGGTAGAGGCCGGTGCCGCCGGTCATGTCGTACTGGCGGGTGTAGCCGTCATCCTTGATGCCGCTGGACGCATACAGCACAAACACGTTGGTGAACGCCGCCTGTTGACCGTTGTCGGCGTCGGTCATCGGGCTTCCGTCGGCGTTCAGCTTCTCGTACAGGCCGGTGCCGGTGTTGTAGTTCAGCTGCTCGCTGTCGGATTTCGAGAACGTCACAGTCAGGCTCATGCCGTTGCGGTTCTCGGGGGCGACCTCCTCCCGCGTACCAAAACGGAACAGCGGGGTGTTGCTGCCCTCCAGCGCCGTGCCGTAGCTGGCCGCACCGTTGCGGATCAGCTCGCCTGTGGTGTACCAGCAATTTTCCTCGCGGTAGCCTGCGTCCTGACGGCCTTGGTCAAAGGCAAACGCCGTCTTGCCGACGTGGTAGCCGTCCAGGTCCTGATACGCCAGCGTGTTGAGCAGGTTTGCCGCGTAGACGTTCTTGTCAATCGAGACCGGCATCGCGTTCAGCGGCAGCGCGGCCTGCAAAAACAGGTCGCGGCCCGGGCCGACCGGCCCCACCTTGCTGATGCGGTCCACGTCGGCAAACAGCGCCATCAGACCCGCGGTGTTGCCCTCGGTCACGCCCTCGATCAGCACATCGGCGGACGCAATGCCCCACTGGGGCTGTGCGCCGTCCAGCGTGCGCAGCATCACGGCCACGGGGCGCTTGCCGGTGTAGTCGGCGTCGTCCAGCCCGGTCAGCGGGTTGGTACTCAGGCCCACCGCGGGTTCGGGCATCGGCTCGGCAGTGACCCCCGGGGTGGGGGTCGCTGCCTGCTCCGGCGTGGCGGTCACGGTATCCTGCCGGGCGCAGCCGCCCAGCAGCAGGGCAGCCAGCAGCGCCGCAGCGCCGCCCCATGCCTGCAATTTCCTCATATACAATACCTTTCTGTAAACAAACAACGCGGCCCGCCGCCGGGCGAGCCACGTTGTACGGGCAGGTTCAATTATTCCGCGGGGGTCTCATCCGCCGGGGTCTCATCCGCCGGGGCCTCGGTGTTCTCTGCGGGAGCCCCCTCGTCAGCAGGCGTTTTCTCCTGCGCGGGAGCCTCGGTGGTCTCAGCCTCGCCGCTGCCGGTGGCGGCTGCGGTCAGGTCGTCGGTGGAGGAGCCGAGGGTCTCACCGGCCTTGGCGTCGTCCTCGACATAGCTCTTCTCGTAGGTCTGGGTCGTGGCGGTGGACAGGTTGACGCCGTCCAGCGTGCTGTGGACAAAGTTCCCGGCAAAGTCTACGTCGGTCACGGCCACATAGCTCTTGCCGGTGTTGACCTCCAGCGGGGTGTCGCTGCAGGTGCCGTCCTCGTTCAGGTAGTACAGGCGCAGGGCCTCCAGCGGGGTGCCCTTCTGCCAGTAGATCTTCTCGCACTTGCCGCCGTAGCAGTAGTAGCCGATGCCGCCCCATGCGTACTCAACATACTGCAGGTCCGTTTTCTCATGGCCGGGGTAGGTGTGGATGTCGGTGTACAGGACGATGACGTTGGGGAAGGTCAGCACCTTGTTGTCGGCGGCCTCGTCCACGGTATCGCGCCACTGGCCGTCGGAGTAGTTCTGCTGCATCTTGTACTCGTTGGTGGACTCGTCGTAGATGAAGCGGGTCTTGTAGGACTGGCTGTGCTCGATCTCGATATACTGGCCGTCGGAGACGACGGGGCCGTACTTATCGCTGTAGGCGCTGTCCAGGCTGTTGGACAGGTCGCGGGTCGTGCCCAGGCGGTAATCCACAAAGTTAAAGAAGGTGGAGTTGTAGGTGCGGTTCATGTCCACGTTCTGGCTGTTGATATAGTTTGCGATGTTGTCGGAGTTGGTGTACATCGTGTGCTCCAGCGCCAGAGAACCGGCGTTGTAGCTCTTGCCGGCCCAGTTGACGCGGCCATAATCGCGGTAGCCGTTAGCACCGTCGTTGTTGTTCAGCTTGCCGTAGTCGTAGTCGATGGCGTACTGCTGCATGACGACGGACTGGCCCTCATGGATATAGAGCGCCTGCCAGGGCAGGATCAGGCGGAAGAACTGGTCGCGGCCCGAGCGGACGGGGCCGACCTCGCCGACGGTCTTATAATCGGTAAAGACAGGCATGAAACGGGTGATGCCGCCCTCGACCTTGATCTCAAACAGGATGTCGGCCTTGGATAGACCGCGCTGGGGGCGGGCCGCCACGATGTTGTTGACCATCACGGCGGTGATGCGCTGGCCCTCGGGGTAGTCAGCACCCTTCGGCTCACCGGTCAGGACGTTGGCCTCATAGGGGGGCAGCTCGGTGGGAGCGGGGGTTGCCTCCACAGTCGCGGGTGTGCTTTCCGCGGTGGGGGTCGAGATGGTATCGCCGCTCTTTTTGCAGGCCGCCAGCAGCACCGTCAGAGAAAGCAGCGCTGTGATCACAAGCAGAACACGTTTCATTCCATTGCTCCTTTTCAGGTTTTCCTGTTGTAGTAAATATACTAACATTGTAGTCGTTTCAAGGGCGTTTGTAAAGGTGGGGGCGGAGATTTTACAAATACAAATTTTTGCCTTCCCTCCACGGGGGAAGGCTTCCTTATTTTCGCGTCTTGAGCCAGTACTCCCCCATACTGCTGCCGGGCTTGCCGGTGCATTCGTCGTGCAGGTAGTCGGCAAGGCCCGCGGCGGCGGGGTCCCAGGCAAGAGCCTGGGCTTCGGTTTCAAACTCGACCTCGGCGTACCAGAAGGCCGTGGGCAGGTCTGGGTCCACGCAGTTGACCTCGAGCGTCAGCCCGCCGGGCAGCCGATAGCCGCGGCGCTCCTTGTGGATAAGGGGTTTGCCTATTAAATGCTCGAGCTTTGCGAACAGCTCGGCGTCGATTTCAGTCTCGATCTCCTCGCGGCTCAGGGTGCCCGCCCCTTTAAAGCAGAGCACCAGCGCCGTGCGCCCGCCCTGCAGGGCCTCGCGCCGGATGCGCACCGTGGGCCGCACGCTGACGTAGCCCTGATCCATCTGATAGTCCGAGGTCTGGGTCAGCCCCTCCGGCCAGCCCGTGACCATCCATTTGCGTTCGATTTCCATAATGAGCCCCTGCCTCCCTGTAGGGGCCGGACATGTCCGGCCCTCAACCTATCCGTTATCGCTGCAATGCCGTACAGCAGCGGGCCGGGCATGCCCGGCCCCTACGGCGCTGCGCAGCAGTCGCTGCACCTGCAGCCATCCGACCTGCTCTTAGTATACCACATTCCGTCTCTCGCGCACAGTTCACAGTATTGCCGTATTTCAACCAAAAAATCGATGCTTCTTTCGTCAGATTGCCAGTTGCATTTTGTCCGCTTACCCCGTATAATAGAGGCATAACAGCAAGGGCGCTGCGAATGTGTTTTCGCAGCGTCCTTTTTCTGTAAATAGAGGAAATAAAGGAGTAAGAAGTATGGCAGCAACCGTTATGGAACTTTACGGCAGCAAAGTCTTCAACGAGCATGAGATGCGCGAGCGTCTGCCCAGCTCGACCTACAAGAGCCTCAAGGCGACGATTGAGAAGGGCCAGCCGCTGGACCTTGAGGTCGCCAACGTCGTGGCCAGCGTCATGAAGCGCTGGGCCATTGAGCAGGGCGCCACCCACTACACCCACTGGTTCCAGCCTCTGACCGGCATCACCAGTGAGAAGCATGACGGCTTTGTCAGCCCCCAGCCGGACGGCACCGCCATCATGGAGTTTTCCGGCAAGGAGCTCATCAAGGGTGAGCCGGACGCCTCCTCCTTCCCCTCCGGCGGCCTGCGCGCCACCGCCGAGGCCCGCGGCTACACCGCCTGGGACCCCACCAGCTACGCTTTCGTGAAGGACGATACGCTGTGCATCCCCACTGCGTTCTGCTCCTACACCGGCGAGGCACTGGACAAAAAGACCCCGCTGCTGCGCTCGATGCAGGCTATCTCCGACCAGGCCTGCAAGGTGCTGAAGCTGTTCGGCAAGGACGTGGACCGCGTCGCGACCACCGTAGGCCCCGAGCAGGAGTACTTCCTGATTAAGAAGGAGGACTACCAGAAGCGCCTGGACCTGGTGCTGTGCGGCCGCACGCTGTTCGGCTCTGCCCCGTCCAAGGGCCAGGAGCTGGAGGAGCACTACTTCGGCACGATCCGCCCCATCGTCTCCGGCTTTATGAAGGAGCTGGACGAGGAGCTGTGGAAGCTGGGCATTCCCGCCAAGACCAAGCACAACGAGGTCGCCCCCTGCCAGCATGAGCTGGCCCCCATCTACGACACCACCAACGTCGCCATCGACCACAACCTGCTGACGATGGAGATGATGAGGAAGATCGCCGACAAGCACGGTCTGGTCTGCCTGCAGCATGAGAAGCCGTTCGAGGGCGTCAACGGCAGCGGCAAGCACAACAACTGGTCCATCAGCACCAAGCGCGAGAACCTGCTGGATCCCGGCGACACCCCGATGGAGAACCTGCAGTTCATGGTGTTCCTGTCCGCGGTCATCGAGGCCGTTGACGATTACGCCGACCTGCTGCGCACCTCCGTCGCCACCCCGGGCAACGATCACCGTCTGGGCGCCAACGAGGCACCCCCGGCCATCATTTCCATCTTCGTCGGTGAGGAGCTGGAGGCCGTTATCGATGCCATCTGCACCGATTCCCCCTATGCCGGCCCCGTCAAGATGAAGATGGACCTGGGCGTTGACGTCCTGCCCAAGTTCAGCAAGGACACCACGGACCGCAACCGTACCTCTCCGTTCGCCTTCACCGGCAACAAGTTTGAGTTCCGTATGCCCGGCTCCGCCGAGAACCTGTCCGACGCGAACACGATCCTGAACACCGCCGTCGCCAAGAGCCTGAAGGAGTTCGTGGCCGAGACCGCCGGTGCCGCCGACTTTGAGTGCGCGGCTGCCGCCTGGGTCAAAAAGACGCTGAACGAGCACCGCCGCGTGATCTTCAACGGCAACGGCTACAGCGAGGCCTGGGAGGTCGAGGCCGAGCGCCGCGGCCTGCCGAACCGCAAGTGCACCCCCGACGCGATGATCGCGCTGAAGGACGAGAAGAACATTGCCCTGATGGAGGAGTTCGGCGTCCTGACCAAGACCGAGATGCTGAGCCGCTACGAGGTCGAGATGGAGCACTACTCCAAGATCCTCAACATCGAGGCCCGCACGATGCTCAAGATCGCCAACAAGCAGCTGATCCCCGCCGCCACCGCCTACATGGGCGAGGTCGCCGGCGCAGCCGCCGCCAAGACCGCCGCTGTGGAGGGCATCTCCACCAAGGCCGAGACGAAGGTCCTGACCGCCCTGAGCAAGTACACCGACGAGATGTCCGACGCCACCGACGCCCTGCAGGCCGCTACCGACAAGGTCAGCGCCATGGACGACGAGGCCGCCAAGGCACACGCCTTCCACGACGAGGTCATCCCCGCGATGGATGCCCTGCGTGCCGCCGCCGACGAGGCCGAGAGCATCGTCGATGAGGATTACTGGCCCCTGCCCTGCTACAGCCGTATGCTGTTCTATACCGAGTGATTTTCTCCCGCGCTTCTGTAGGGGCGGCTCCCGTATCCGCCCGCAAGGGGCTGCCGGTTGACGGGCGCATATAGGATGCGCCCCTGCGGGATGGGTTGTTTCCCCGCAAGCAGCAGCCCGCCCACATCACGCCATTCTCCTTTTCCTATTTCTTACACCAGCTCGAAAGGCCCGCCCGCACAGGTGGGCCTTTCGAGTATCTGCGGCTTCCCCCTTGGGGCTGCGCCCGCAGGCGCGTGTCGAAGCGCAACCGCCGGAGGCGGCTCTTAGCGCGGAGACTGAAGCTGCCGCCCGCAGGCGGCTGATGAGGGGCAGCCTCGCCATACGACCCGTTCACGGTCTGCCGCGGCACACCCGCCCCTCATCCGTCGCTTCGCGCCACCTTCCCCCGCAGGGGAAGGCTTTTACAGGAGGTTCCTATGAAACGCACCGCACAGGACATTCTCAACTTTGTGGAGGATAACGACGTCAAGTTTGCCAAGCTGACGTTCTGCGATATTTTCGGCAACCAGAAAAACGTTTCGCTTTTTGCCAGTGAGCTGCCCCGCGCCTTTGCCGAGGGTGTCAGCTTCGACGGGTCGTCCATCGTCGGGTTCATGAACGTCGAGGAGAGCGACCTTGTGCTCTGGCCGGACCCGGACACCGCCACCGTGCTGCCGTGGCGCCCCACCGAGGGCCGCGTCATCCGCATGTACTGCGACATCACCCTGCCCAACGGCAAGCCGTTTGAGGGCAACTGCCGCGGCTACCTGCAATCCGTCATCAAGCGTGCCCGCGCCATGGGCCTTGTCTGCAACGTCGGCTGCGAGTGCGAGTTCTACCTGTTCGAGACCGACGAGCACGGCAGCCCGACCCGCATTCCGCTGGACATAGGCGGCTATTTTGACATCCCGCCGCTGGACAAGGGCGAGAACATCCGCCGGGAGATCTGCTTTGCCATTGAGGAAATGGGCCTGCACCCCGAGCACAGCCACCACGAGAGCGGCCACGGCCAGAACGAGGTCTGCTTCCGCTACACGACGGCGCTGAAATCCGCCGACAATCTGAACACCTTCAAGAGCACCGTCAAGGCCATTGCGGCCCGCAACGGTCTGTTTGCCAGCTTCATGCCCAAGCCTTTGGCCAACCAGCCGGGCAGCGGTCTGCATGTCAATGTCTCGCTGCTGCGGGACGGCAAGAACCTGTTTGACGGTGCCTTTACGCCCGACAGCGAGGCCGGACATTTTGTGGCGGGCATCCTGGCCCACGCGCGGGAGCTGACGGCGTTCTGCAACCCTGTGCCCAACTCCTACGCGCGCCTGGGCGCAAACGAGGCCCCGCTGTACGTGAGCTGGAGCCGCCAGAACCGCAGCCAGCTCGTGCGTCTGCCCAGCGCCCACGGCGAGTACTGCCGCGTTGAGCTGCGCGGGCCCGACCCCGCGGGCAACCCGTATCTGGTCATCGGCCTGATCCTGGCCGCCGGTCTCGACGGCATCGAACACAGCCTGCCCCTGCCCGAGGCCGTGAACCGCAACCTGTTCCATCCCAGCGCCGCGGCGGGTCTGGACAGCCTGCCCCGCACCCTGCGCGAGGCCATCACCGTGGCCGGGCAGAGCGAGTTTATCAGCCGTGAGCTGCCCGTTGCCCTGATGAACAAGTACTTTGAGTACCAGACCCAGCTCTGCCACGACGCCGAGGGTGCCCCCGACACCGAGAGCTGGGAAAGAGCGCACAGCTTCCTGATCATTTGATTTTACGGGAGTACGCAGGGCGGCCTGCCCGAAAGCTTCATCTTAAATTATCAGGAAGGGAGGGCAGCCTATGGCAAAAGCCCTGATCGTTTCGGCTGGGAATAACGCCAATGAATATCTGGCGCGGCATATCGGAGAGCTGGGCTATACCCGCCCCACGATTGTCGCCAGCGGCGGCGAAGCGCGCCGCCGCATGGATACCAACGACTTTGAGGTCGTCATCATCAACACGCCCCTGCCCGATGAGTTCGGCCACGAGCTGGGCACCGACGCCGTGGAAAAGACCGACGCAGGCGTCATCCTTCTGGCCAAGACCGGCACCGCGGAGCAGATCGCGGATAAGCTGCAGGATTTCGGCGTGCTTGTGCTGGCCAAGCCGTTCACCGGCGCACAGTTCCGGCAGGCCGTGCAGATCGCGGCCAGCAGCTACAAGCGCCTGGCCGTGCTGCGGGCCGAGAACGCAAAGCTGCTGGACAAAATCGCCCAGCTGCGGCTGGTGGACCGCGCAAAGTGCTATTTGATTGAGAAAAAAGGCTACACCGAGACCGACGCCCACCGCCTGATCGAAAAGCGCGCCATGGACACCCGCATGAGCCGCGGCGAGGTCGCGCAGGAGATTTTGGAGGATGAGGAGGAGGAATAAGCAAGGTTGCCTTCCCCCGCGGGGGAAGGTGGCCGAGGCCCCGCCCGAGGCCGGATGAGGGGCGAGTGTGCCGCAATTACCCATTAACGGGGTGCAATGGCAGATTCTGCCCTCATCAGCCGCCTGCGGGCGGCAGCTTTCCCCGAGGGGGGGAAGCCTTAGAGACGCAAAAAAGAGGACGCTTTCGCGCCCTCTTTTTTATTTACAGATACCCATACCTCTTTTTCCCTCTCACAACAAACCCTCCGGTGCATACCAGCGCCATGGCCTCGGCGGCAACTACCGCAAGCCAGATGCCGTCCACGCCGATGATAAGCGGCAGGGTCAGGATGGACACGACCTGGAACAGCAGCGTGCGCAGGAAGGAGATAGCCGCCGACACTGTGCCGTTGTTCAGCGCCGTGAAGAACGCCGAGCCGAAGATGTTGAAGCCTGACAGGATAAAACTGATGCAGTACAGCTTCATGCCGTGGGTCGTCAGCGCCAGCAGCCCCGCATCGTAGCCGACGAAGATTTTGGCCAGCGGCTCGGCCAGCAGCTCACTGGAAGCCAGCATCGCCACACCGGCCACTGCAATGATGCCCGCACTTTTGCGCAGCAGGTTTTTCAGTTCGTCCTTATTGTCCGCGCCAAAGTGGTAGCTGACAATGGGCGCTGTGCCCTGAGAATAGCCGATGAACACCGCCGCGAACACAAAGCCCACATACATAAGCACGCCGTAGGCCGCAACGCCGTCCGCGCCGAACAGCTTGAGCAGCTGCATGTTGTACAGCGCACTGACCAGCGACATTGAGATATTCGTCATCAGCTCGCTGACGCCGTTGGTGCAGGCTTTGAACAGCTCCCGCAGGCTGAACAGCGGCTTTGTAAAATACAGGCGGCAGCCGGGACGGCGTTTCGCAAAGTAGAAAATGGGCGCCACACCGCCGACCATCTGGCTGATGACCGTCGCCGACGCCGCACCGGCCAGCCCAAAGCCCGCCACGCCGACGAGCACGAAGTCCAGCACCATGTTGGTCGCGCCCGCCGCCACCGTGAAGAACAGGCCCAGCTTGGGCTTTTCCGCGGCAATAAAGAAGCTCTGGAACAGGTATTGCAGCATGAACGCCGTTTGGAATGTCAGCAAAATGCGGCCATACAGCAGACAGCCGGGCAGCAGCTCGGGCGTTGCGCCCAGCAGCAGCGCCACGGGCCGCAGCAGTGCCAGGCCGATGACGCTGAAAATCGCGCCGATGCCCACAGTCGCAACGGCCAGCATACTGAACAGCCGGTTTGCGCGCTTCTCATCGCCCATGCCCAGCGTCATGGCGACCAGCGCACTGCCGCCCGTGCCGATCATAAAGCCGAGGCAGCCCAGCATCTGGAGATAGGGGTAAATGAGGTTCAGCGCCGTGAACGCCGTTTTGCCCGCGCAGTTCGAGACAAAGAAGCCGTCCACAATCGTGTAGATCGACGTGAAGATCATCATGATAATGGGCGACGCCGTGAATTTCAGCAGCCGCCCCGTGGTAAAGTGGTCGGACAGCTGGATCTGGTTTGATTTTGACATAAATGCTCCTGTTTTTGCGCGTTTTCAAAGGCTTCCCCCGCGGGGCTGCGCCCGCAGGCGCGTGTCGAAGCGCAACCGCCGGAGGCGGCTCTTAGCGCGGAGACTGAAGCTGTCGCCGAAGGCGACTGATGAGGGCAAAGTTTGCCGTTATATCCCTTTAGCGGGAAATTCCGGCAGTTTCACCCTCATCCGGCCTCGGGCGGGGCCTCGGCCACCTTCCCCCTCAGGGGAAGGCGCTTATCGTTTCAAACTCCCGCTGCAGGCATTCCAGATGCCGCTGCGCCAGACGGTGCATTTCCTCGGCGCTTGCAAGGCCAAAGGCGCGGATGGCCTTTTCCTCGGCGGCGATGACCGGCACGACGGTGCGCTCGGCCAGCGCACGGCCCTCGGCGGTCAGGGTCACGATCTTTCCGCTGTGGGGTCCTTTTCCCGGGCAAAGCGCCAGCAGGCCCTTTTTGACCATGGCCGCCACGGCGGAGTTCAGCGTCTGCTTGGGGATGCCCCAGTCCGCCGCAATGCGGTTCTGGGTCAGCGGCTCGCACGACGTTACCAGCGCATACAGCGTCCAGAACGCTGCGTCCGACAGGCCGCACCGCTGCGCCGCCGCGTGGTACAGGGCGTTGCACTCATTGAACTGGCGGTTCGTTTTGTCCAGCAGGGCGCGGGCCTGGGATTCCTTTTCTTCCATTCTCTTTCCTCTTTAAAATCCGATTTCGGATTCTATTATAGTCCGAAATCGGATTTATGTCAAGTGTCGAATTTTGATGCTGCTTTTTGTGCAGCTTTCACATTGTCTGCACCCGCCGCGGATATTATAATGAAAGAAAAGCAAAGGAGGTTTTCCCCATGTACCAAGCCGCACAAAACCGCTATCAGGTCATCCCCTACCGCCGCTGCGGGGCCAGCGGCCTTATGCTGCCCGCAGTCTCGCTGGGGCTGTGGCATAATTTCGGTGACACCGCCCCGTATGAGAATATGCGCGCGCTCTGCCGCACGGCGTTTGACCACGGCATCACCCACTTTGACCTTGCCAACAACTACGGCCCCGAGCCGGGCGCTGCCGAGCGGAATTTTGGTAAAATTCTGCGGGACGACCTCGGCGTCTACCGCGACGAGCTGATCATCTCCACCAAGGCCGGTTACCTGATGTGGGACGGCCCCTACGGCGACTGGGGCAGCCGCAAGTATCTGCTGGCCAGCCTGGACCGGAGCCTGCAGCGCATGGGGCTGGACTATGTAGATATTTTCTACCACCACCGCATGGACCCCAACACCCCGCTGGAGGAGACGATGGGCGCACTGGCGCAGGCCGTGCGCAGCGGCAAGGCGCTGTACGCCGGTCTGTCCAACTACGACGGCCCGACGCTGGAAAAGGCTGCGGCCATTCTGGACGAGCTGCATGTGCCGTTCGTCATCAACCAGAACCGGTATTCGATCTTTGACCGCACGATTGAGCACAACGGGTTAAAGGATACCGCCGCGAAGCTGCACAAGGGCATCATCACCTTCAGCCCGCTGGCGCAGGGGCTTTTGACGGACCGCTATCTGCACGGCATCCCCGCCGACAGCCGCGTCCACACCGACGGGCGGTTCTTAAAGGAGAAGGACATCACGCCGGAGCGCCTTGCGCAGATCAGCGCCCTGAACGACCTTGCCCGGCAGCGCGGTCAGACCCTGGCCGAGATGGCCCTTGCCTGGCTGCTGCACCACGACGAGGTCACAACGGTTCTGATCGGTGCCTCCAAAACGCAGCAGATTCTGGACAACATCAAGGCCGTGGAGCACACGACGTTCACGCCCGACGAGTTGGCCGTGATCGACAGGATCAGCAAGTAAACTCTATTTACGCGCAATAAACCGCCGCCCGCCGGGGAAGTTTTCCACGACGGGCGGCGGTTGTTGTTGAAAGATAGGCTTGCGGGATGTACGCCCGCGGTTCGCCGCTGTAGGGGGGCGGCAGCGATTTCCCGTAGGGGCGGATTCTATATCCGCCCGGGGTGGTTCCCGCAGACAGGCGCTTTCGTCAGGCCGCGGGCCGGGCATGCCCGGCCCCTACAGTGTTTCCCTATTGTACCATACATCCCGCACAAAAGCAAAGCTCCCCGCCGGATCAGCGGGGAGCAAAGCTGTTACACGCGGTTCAACGCAATATCGTTGATGACCTCACCGGCGCAGATCAGACCGGCGACGGCGGGGAAGTAGGCGTTGCTGCCGGGGACCTGGCGGTTCAGGTTCGTCAGGCAGACCTTGTCACCGTCGATCAGGTCCAGCGTGCCGATGTCTGTCAACCTTGCAAAGTGTAAAAACCTGCAGCGTTTCAGCCCGTGTATTTTGTCACCCCCAAGTCTTGGATAAACGCGCACACTGTGGTACAATATGTAAGAAAGAGCAAACTCCCCATAACCAAAGGACGTCACCATGAAACAAGGCAATTTGAATATACGCTGCACCGAAGATTACGCGGTGCTGTACTGGGATAAACCCGCCGCCGCGCCCAGCGGGGCGGAATACACGGTCTCCCTGAACGGCGAGGCCATTGGCCGCACAGACCGCACCCATTTTACGATAGAGGGGCTGAGCTACGGCAGTGCCTTCCGGGTGGACGTGGTCAGCGGCAGCTACTGCATCGGCTCGGCCACGCTGCAGTTCGGCAGGGAAAAACGCCGCATCGACATTACCGCCGCGCCCTACTTCTGCAAGGGCGACGGCCATATCCTGAACACCGACAATTTACAGCGGGCCATCAACGACTGCGGCGCGGACGATATTCTGTACGTGCCGGCGGGCGATTTCCTGACCGGCGCACTGCGGCTGCACAGCGATCTGGAAATTTATCTGGCCAAGGGCGCGGTCCTGCAGGGCACAACGAACATTCACGACTATTCGCCCCGCATCCCCAGCCGGTTTGAGGGCACCGAGATGCGCTGCTACTCAAGCCTTTTGAACGCGGGCGACATGAACCACAAGACCGGCCCGAACTGCCGCAATATCATCATCCGCGGCAGGGGCACGATCTGCGGCGGCGGGCAGGAGCTGGCCCGCAAGATCATTGAGGACGAGCGTGCCCGCATCAAGAGCTTTCTGGACGACAACCGGGAGCTCGTCGAAAGCTGCGAGAACAGCGACACGATCCCGGGCCGCGTCCGTCCGCGGCTTATCAATTTAAGCAACTGTGAGAACGTCTGGATCAGCGGTATCACGCTGAAAAACGGCCCGTCCTGGAACGTCCACATGATCTACTGCGACGACATCCAGACCGACCACTGCACCTTTGTGTCCGAGGGCGTCTGGAACGGCGACGGCTGGGACCCGGATTCCTCGACGAACTGCACGCTGTTTGCGTCGGAGTTCTCCACGGGGGACGACGCTGTCGCCATCAAGAGCGGCAAGAACCCCGAGGGCAACGAAATCAACCGTCCCTGCGCGCATATCCGGGTGTTTGACTGCCGCAGCGACTGCGGCCACGGCATCTGCATCGGCAGCGAGATGAGCGGCGGCGTGGAGGACGTGCAGATCTGGGACTGCGATCTGGCGAACTCGCTGTCCGGCATCGAGATCAAGGCCACGCCCAAGCGGGGCGGCTATGTGCGCGGCGTGACCGTGCGGGACTGCATTACGCCCCGCGTCATGCTGCACAGCGTACCGTACAATGACGACGGTGTGCCCGCCGGTGCCCCGCCGAAGCTCGAGCACTGCTTCTTTGAGCGGCTGACCCTGACCGCCGAGGTGCTGGACCATGACCGCAGCCGGCACGATGCCGCCCCGATCGAGATCGCGGGCTTTGACAAGCCGGGCTATGAGGTCGAGGACATTGTCTTTAAGGATATTACCATCACCAAGCCGTCCGTCGCCCTGCCGCTGGGGCTGTGCAAGGGTGTGACGCTGAGCAATCTTGCGTGTGTGAAGGAATAAGCCTAAAGCCTCCCTTTATGAACAAATCTTAAAACTTCCTTACACCCTCTTGCACCGCGGTGCAGGAGGGTGTATTATTATCATGTTTTAATAATTAACATAAGCCAACTATTAACAGGAGGTGTTCATCAATGGGCACTGAAGCCCCTTATCTGAGCGGGGTGTTCCGCTTTGTGGCGCGGCTGCACACACTGTCCAGGCGCGGGATGCGCATGGCACTGGCCGGGCAGCCCAAATGCCGCTATGGCATGCTGCAAAGTCTGTACAATCTCATTGAGCAGCACGGCTGCGACGGCGCGATCTATGTCTCGGACATTGCGCGGCAGATGCACCAGCCTATGCCGGCGATTTCCCGCGGGCTGCGTCAGATGGAGCAGGACGGCCACATCGTCCGCGAGACAGACCCCAAGGACCGCCGCAAGACGCTGGTGCGCATCACCCCGGCAGGAGAGCGCGCCCGCAAAGCCAATGAGCAGGCCATGAACGACTACTTTGCCCGCATCATGGCGCGGCTGACCCCGGAGCAGCTGGCGCAGGCCAACGCCGTAAAGGACGCTCTGCTCGCCGCCATCGAGGCCGAGAACGCCGCTATGAAAACCGATTTGAAAGGAGAACCCCCGCATGACGAAAATTTTTAAGCAGCTGGGGCGGCACTGGGCGGCCTGCCTGGCCGTCGTTGCGCTGCTCATCGTGCAGGCATACTGCGATTTAAGCCTGCCCGACTACACAAGCAAAATTGTGGACACCGGCATCCAGCAGGGCGGCATTGAAAGCCCCGTGCCCGACACCGTCCGCAGCACAACGCTGCAGGCGCTCGAGCTGCTCATGTCCGAGGACGACGCCGCACTGGCGGACGAAGCCTACACCGACCCCGACGCGGACGGTGTGCGCACACTGAACCCGGACGCGGACACCGCCGCGCTGGAAAATGCGTTCACAACGCCGGACGTTGTGCTGTACATGGCCGCGGCGAAGAATGCCGCCACTGCCGCCGGTACCACCGACACCGTGGTCCCCACGGCCTATGACCTCGACGCCGTCGCCACGCAGCTGGCCGCCGCGTCCCATGCCCCCGGCGCACGGGAAATGCTGCAGAGCCAGCTGACGGACGGTCTCGCCCAGCTGGACGAGACCGTCGCCGACAGCCTGTCCAGCCAGGCCATGCTGCTCGTCGCGCTGGAATATGACGCTCAGGGCATTGCCCATGACGTGCAAATGTCCTATCTGCTGCGCACGGGCGGCCAGATGCTGGCTTTAACGCTGCTCATGGTTGCCGTGGCCGTCGCCGTAGGCTTTATCGCGTCCCGCGTCTCCGCCGCCATTGGCCGTGACCTGCGCCGCGACGTGTTCAGGACCGTCGTCGGCTACTCCAACGCCGAAATCGAAAAATTTTCCACTGCTTCGCTGATTACCCGCACCACGAACGACATCCAGCAGGTGCAGTTCGTCTGCGTGATCCTGCTGCGCATGGTGGCCTACGCGCCCATTTTGGGCATCGGCGGCATTATGCACGTTGCCAGCGGCAACACGGGGCTGGAATGGATCATCTTTGTGGCCGTGGCCGCACTGCTGGCGCTCATCGCCGTTTTGATGAACGTAGCCATGCCAAAATTCAAGCAGATGCAAGTCCTAGTGGACCGGCTGAATCTTGTCAGCCGCGAAATCCTGACCGGCATTATGCCCATCCGCGCGTTCAGCCGCGAGGCATTTGAGGAAAAGCGCTTTGACAGGGCCAACACCGACCTGATGAAGACCCAGCTGTTCACCAACCGCACGATGGTCGCCATGATGCCGTTTATGACGCTCATCATGAACGGCACGAGCCTGCTCATCGTCTGGTTCGGCGGCAAGGCGATGGATCTGGGCAGCATGCAGGTGGGTGAGATGATCGCGTTCATCACCTACACGATGCAGATCGTCATGTCGTTCCTCATGCTCTCGATGGTCGCCGTCATGCTGCCCCGTGCCGGTGTGGCTGCGGACCGCATTGACGAGGTCATCAAGACCCCCTCGACCATCCATGACCCCGCTGCGCCCAAGGCACTGCCCGCGGAAGGCACCCACGGCGTTGTGGCGTTCCATGACGTCAGCTTCCGCTATCCCGGCTCCGACGAGGACGCGCTCGAGCACATCAGCTTCACGGCCAGACCCGGCGAGACAACGGCCATCATCGGCTCCACGGGCTGCGGCAAATCTACGCTGCTCAACCTGATCCCGCGCTTCTACGATGTGACCGAGGGCAGCGTGACGATTGACGGCGTTGACGTGCGCGACATGACCCAGGCACAGCTGCACGACGAGCTGGGCTATGTACCGCAGAAGGGCGTGCTGTTCAGCGGCACGATCACATCCAACCTGAAGTTCGGCGGCGACCACATCACCGACGCCGACGCAGAGCAGGCCGCCGAGATCGCCCAGGCCACGGAGTTCATCTCCGCTAAGCCCGAGGGCTTCGACAGCCCGATTGCCCAGGGTGGCAGCAACGTCTCCGGCGGGCAGAAGCAGCGCCTTTCGATTGCCCGCGCCATTGCCAAGCACCCGCAGATCTATCTGTTTGACGACAGCTTCTCGGCGCTGGACTACAAGACCGACGTGGCGCTGCGCCGTGCGCTGAAGGCTAAAACCGACAACGCCACGGTCATTATTGTGGCGCAGCGCATCTCCACCGTGCTGCACGCGAACCAGATCCTGGTGCTGGATGAGGGGCGCATCGTCGGCAAGGGCACCCATGCCCAGCTGATGGAAAGCTGCCCCGCGTATCAGGAAATTGCGCGCAGCCAGCTGAGCCAAAAGGAACTGAATTTGCAGAAGGAGGGTGAGTGATATGCCAAGACACGGACGCATGACGACGGAGCGCGCCAAGGACTTCAAGGGCACGCTGCGCCAGCTGCTGGCCGCCATGAGCAAGTATAAGCTGTCGCTGGTCGTCGTCATTGTTTTTGCTGTTCTGTCAACCATTTTCAACATTGCAGGGCCGAAGATCCTGGCCAAGGCCACCACGGCGCTGGCCACCGGCTGGATCGCCAAGCTGCGCGGCGTGGGCGGCATCGACTTTGCCTACATCGGCAAGGTGCTGCTGTTCCTGCTGGGCATGTACCTGCTGTCCGCGGCGTTCAGCTTCATTCAGGGCTGGCTCATGTCCGGCCTGTCGCAGAAGGTCTGCTACGACTTCCGCGACCAGATCAGCAAAAAGATCAACCGCCTGCCGCTGGCCTACTTTGAAAAGCGCACCGTCGGCGAGGTGCTGTCCCGCATTACAAACGACGTGGATACGCTGGGCCAGAGCCTGAACCAGAGCGTGACCCAGCTGATCACCAGCGTTGCAACGATGGTCGGCGTGCTCATCATGATGCTGTCCATCAGCCCTAAAATGACGCTGATCGCCCTGCTGATCCTGCCGGTTTCGCTGGCGCTGGTGCTGGTGGTCGTCAAGTTCAGCCAGAAGTATTTCAAGGCGCAGCAGGCGACACTGGGCGTTGTCAACGGTCAGGTCGAGGAGGTCTACTCCGGCCACAACGTCATCAAGGCGTTCAACCGCGAGGCCGCCGTGCTGGACGACTTCAACGCCGCGAACGATAAGCTGTACGAATCCGCGTGGAAATCGCAGTTTTTGTCCGGCCTGATGCAGCCCATCATGAACTTTGTGGGCAACCTGGGCTATGTGGCCGTCGCCATCGTCGGCAGCATTTTTGCCGCAGCGGGCGCCATCACCATCGGCGATATTCAGGCGTTCATCCAGTACGTCAAGAACTTCACCCAGCCCATCCAGCAGCTGGCGCAGGTGTCCAACATGCTGCAAAGCATGACCGCCGCCGCCGAGCGCGTCTTTGAATTTTTGAACGAGCCCGAGGAGGACCAGTTGGCCGACCCCGCCCGCCGCGCCGACCCCGCCTGCATCGACGGTCAGGTCACGTTTGACCATGTAAAGTTCGGCTACACGCCGGAAAAGACCGTCATCCACAATTTCAGCTGCAATGTCAAGCCCGGCCAGAAGGTCGCCATCGTCGGCCCCACCGGCGCGGGCAAGACCACAATGGTCAAGCTGCTCATGCGGTTCTACGATGTGGATTCCGGCGAAATTTTGCTGAACGGCCACAACGTCAGGGACTTTGACCGCAGCGACCTGCGCGAGGGCTTCGGCATGGTGCTGCAGGATACCTGGCTGTTCAAGGGCACGATCATGGAGAACATCCGCTATGGCCGTCTGGATGCCACGGACGAGGAGGTCATTGCCGCCGCGAAGGCTGCAAACGCCGACCACTTTATCCGCACGCTGCCCGGCGGCTACCAGATGGAGCTGAATGAGGACGCCTCCAACGTCAGCCAAGGCCAGAAGCAGCTTTTGACGATTGCCCGCACGATTTTGGCGGACAACCGCATCCTGATCCTCGATGAGGCGACATCGAGCGTTGATACCCGCACCGAGCAGCGCATCCAGACGGCTATGGACCGCCTGATGCAGGGCCGCACGAGCTTCGTCATCGCGCACCGCCTTTCCACCATCCGCGATGCCGATTTGATCCTGGTCATGCGCGAGGGCGACATTGTCGAGCAGGGCACCCACGACGAGCTGATCGAAGCCGGCGGGTTCTATGCCGATTTGTACAACAGTCAGTTTGAGGATGTGACGGCTTGACAAATTGACGCAGGTTGGTTCTATCGCAAGTCAAGAAATTAGCGCAACATTCAAACAGTATATTTGCGATATGCAATTCAACGTTGTTGCTGTTGCATTAAAAAGTTGAATTGCTATAGTTGTAAACAAAGGCGGAACTCTTGCCAAACGGGTTCTGCCTTTTTATAATGGAAATAGAAAACGGCCCCGCAGCGAGGCCGGGAAAGAAGGAACATTTATGAAACTGCCGGAAAAGAAACAGCGCTGGGTCCTGCATGAGGACACTCTGCCGCAGCCCGCAGGCGCGGGCGTCACCCGCCGGGTGCTGGCCTATACAGACGGCCTGATGTGCGTGGAGAACACCTTTGAAAAGGGCGCGGTCGGCGCACTGCACCACCACCCCCACACCCAGATCACCTATGTGGTCTCCGGTGCCTTCGAGTTCACGGTGAACGGCGTGACCCGTACCGTCCACAAGGGCGACACCATCCTCAAGGAGGACGGCGTGGAGCATGGCTGCGTCTGCACCGAAGCGGGCATTCTGCTGGATATCTTCACCCCCATGCGGGAGGATTTTGTCAAGTGAAACGCTTTGGGATTTTTTGTGACCGTGTAATCTACGTGTTCGCTTTCTGTATCCTGTTGATTATTCTTGTGGGTAATGCGGCGGTTACAGCGCATGTCTCGTATGATGAAGCAGAGATAAATTGTCTACAAAGATGTACAGCAGCGGAGAATTTTACTTTGCAAGGGGAAATTCTTTTTGAATCTGGGATGGTCGAGTGCAAAGCTCCCGCAGCCACCCATTTATGAGCAGCATCCGCAGGGTCGCCCGCATCCGGCCCTGCGGGCCACCTTCCCCCGCGGGGGAAGGCTTTTCTTTTATTGACATCCCTGCTATAATAGTAACCAAAGGGGGCATTACCTGTGGACTATGCAAAACTTACGGCGCAGGCGCGGCAGGCTGCGGAAGAACTGCTGCAGGCTGCGCATCTCGAGACCGGGGACATTTTTGTGGTCGGCTGCTCCAGCAGCGAGATCATGGGCGGGCGCATCGGCAAGGATTCCAGCATGGAGGCTGCCGCTGCCGTGCTGGCGGGCGTGCTGCCGCCATTGCAGGAGCAGGGCGTCTATCTGGCCGCCCAGTGCTGTGAGCATCTGAACCGTTCTATCGTCATTGAGCGCGAGGCCGCGAAGGCCAACGGCTATCAGATCGTCTCGGCCATTCCGCAGCCCCACGCGGGCGGCAGTTGGGCCACGAACTGCTGGCAGCGCTTTAACGACCCCGTCCTTGTGGAGGAGGTCAGGGCCGCCGCTGGCATGGACATCGGCGGTACGCTGATCGGTATGCACCTGCGCCGCGTGGCTGTGCCGGTGCGCTTGTCGATGGACCACATCGGGCAGGCAATTCTGCTCTGTGCCCGCACCCGTCCGCCGTTCATCGGCGGTTCCCGCGCCGTTTACAGTCAGGAGGAAGTGCGATGATTCCCGAAGCCCAGAAGCAGCAGATGGCCGAGGCCGTTGCGAAGATCCGTGAGACGATGGCCGCTGCCGCCAAGGCCGCAGGCCGCGACCCGGCAGAGGTGCGCCTTTGCGCCGCCTGCAAGACCCGCACGGTGGAGGAGGTGCGCTACAGTGCCGACCTGCCCATTGACCTGTTCGGTGAAAACCATGTGCAGGAGCTGGTCGAAAAGACCGACGCGAACGCCTACAACGGCAAGCCCGGGCACTTCATCGGGCATTTACAGACGAACAAGGTCAACAAGGTCGTAGGCCGCGCCGCGCTGATCCAGAGCGTGGACAGCACGCGCCTTTTGGATAAGATCGATGCCGCCGCGGCCCGTCTGGGGCTGGTGCAGGACATTCTCGTCGAGATCAACATCGGCGAGGAGGCCAGCAAGAGCGGCGTGGACGCCGACAGCCTGTTCCCGCTTTTGGAGGCTGCCGCCGCCAGGGAGCACATCCGTCTGCGCGGCCTGATGGCGATTCCGCCCGCCGACGCCGACGACACCGAGACCCGCCGCTTTTTTGCACAGATGCGGGAGCTTTTGGCCAGAGCCGACGCCCGGCACTATGACCGGGCACAGATGGACATTCTGTCCATGGGCATGAGCCACGACTACGCCGCCGCCATCGCCGAGGGCGCGACCATCGTCCGCGTCGGCACGGCGATTTACGGCGCACGGGATTACAGCAAAAAGGCATAATTTCAGGCTTCCCCCGCGGGGGAAGCTGTCCGCGAAGCGGACTGATGAGGGCAAAGCTTCCGCAGCCACCCGTTCACGGGATTTCGCCGCAGACTCGCCCCTCATCCGGCCCTTCGGGCCACCTTCCCCCGCGGGGGAAGGCTTTTTTATTTTCTCCCCCTGTATTCCCGCGGCGTCATCCCGTACCGCTTTTTGAACAGACGGTTGAAGTAGGACAAATTCTCAAACCCGCATTGCTCCGCAATCGCCAACACGGTGTCGCTGCCGCTGCGCAGAGCATCGGCGGCGGCGTTCAGGCGCTGCTCGTTCAGGTATTCGGTAAAGCCCTGGCCGGTCATTTTCTTGAACCAGCGCATAAAATGGCTGGGGCTGCATCCGCAGGCCGCCGCTGCGTCGGTCACATGCAGCGCCCCCGCGTAGCCCTCATTCACAAGCTGCACCACGGTTTTCAGCCGCCGGGTGTCGGGGGTATCGGCAGGGGGCAGGTCTCCGGTGCGGCCCACCAGCGCCGCCAGAAACAGCAGCAGCTCGCCCTTTATACAGAGTTCATATCCCACGTCTTTGATCTTGTTGAATTCCTCCGCCGCGTGCAGGCACCGCACCGCCCAGTTGTAGCCCCAGTCTTCCGGGCCAAGGCGCATGGGCAGAGCCAGACGTCCGCTCTGCAGCGGCAGCAGGTACTTCTCGGCACAGATGTCACCGGTGCCGCCCAGCAGCTCCAGCTCAAAGATGATGTTTTCATATTCCATTGCCTCACCGGGCAGCTGGCGCAGGGCGTGCAGCACGCCGGGGGCAAACACGTAAATGTCGCCCGCCTGTGCCGTGTAGGTCGTCAGCCCGGCCTGCACGATGCCGCGCCCTTTTTTGACAAAGACCAGCTCCATGCTGTCCTGCCAGTGCAGCGCCACCTGCGGGAAGTCCTTCGGGATCGTACATGGGTAGATATTGAACGGGAACCACGCGGCCCCGTGTTGCTTTGCTTCGCGTAAACGCTCTTGTTTCGCCATATTTTCACCTCGCATGATAGTATTGTACCATAAGTTGCGGGTATTTTGCAAGTCAGACGCACGTTTTGTGTGGTATAACCAAGTTGTACCCAAGAAGCCCATACACGAATGGAGGGAACCCCTTATGAATATGACTGCTGCGATGGAAGCCAGAACCAACAAGCCCCTGACCGCCTGCACGGATCAGGAAATCTATCTGGCCCTGCTGGACATCGTCCGCAAACAGAGCGCCGCCCGCGTCCGTCCCGTCACGGGCCGCAAGCTCTACTATATCAGCGCCGAGTTTCTGATCGGCAAGCTGCTGTCCAACAACCTTATCAATTTAGGGCTGTACGACGACACCCGCGCTGCGCTGGCCGCTGCGGGGAAAAACCTGTCCGATATTGAGGAGGTTGAGCCGGAGCCAAGCCTTGGCAACGGCGGGCTGGGCCGTCTGGCCGCCTGTTTCCTTGACTCCCTCGCCACGTTGAACCTGCCCGGCGACGGTGTCGGCCTGCGGTATCACTTCGGCCTGTTCCACCAGTCCTTCAAGGACGGCATCCAGAATGAGCTGCCCGACCCGTGGCTGACCGCCCACTCCTGGGCGGAAAAAACGGATACGGTCTATCCCGTCGAACTGGCCGGCAAGACCTACAACGCCCGTCTGTACAAGCTGGCCGTCACGGGCTACGAGGGCCGCACGAACACGCTGAATCTGTTCGATCTCGACACCATTGATGAGAGCATCGTCCACGACGGCATCACGTTCGACAAGACCGACATCGACAAAAACCTGACGCTTTTCCTGTATCCCGATGACTCCGACGAGGCCGGACGCCGTCTGCGCGTCTACCAGCAGTACCTGATGGTTTCCGCCGGGGCCCAGTTGATTCTGGCCGAGTGCGCCGCCCGCGGCTGTGATTACCACGATCTGGCCGACTACGCCGCCATCCAGATCAACGACACCCACCCCAGCATGGTTATCCCCGAGCTGATCCGCCTGCTGGGGGAGAAGGGCATCGACTTTGACGAGGCCGTCGAGATCGTCACAAAGACCTGTGCCTACACGAACCACACCATTCTGGCCGAGGCGCTCGAAAAGTGGCCCCGCGCCTATCTGGACGCCGTCGTGCCGCAGCTCATGCCCATCATTGAAAAGCTCGACACGCTGGCCCGCACCCGCACCACCGACGAGAGTCTGGCCATCATCGACGGGGACGACCGCGTTCACATGGCCCACATGGACATCCACTTCACCCACTCGACGAACGGCGTTGCCTATCTGCACACCGAGATCCTGAAAAACAGCGAGCTGCACGGCTTTTACCAGCTCTACCCCGAAAAATTCAACAATAAGACCAACGGCATCACCTTCCGCCGCTGGCTGCTGGAGTGCGACCCGGCACTGACCGCCGAGATCGAAAAGCTCATCGGTTCCGGCTTCCGCAAGGACGCCGCCGAGCTTGAAAAACTGCTGCCCTACACGGAAAATGTCGATATTTTGCAGCAGTTCTCCGCCGTCAAGGCGCAGAACAAGCGCGCACTGGCCGACTGGCTGTACCGCACGCAGAACATCACCGTTGACCCGGATGCAATGTTCGACATCCAGTCCAAGCGTCTGCATGAGTACAAGCGCCAGCAGCTGAACCTGCTCTACCTGATCCACCAGTATCATGAGATCAAGGCCGGGCATCTGCCCGCCACACCGCTGGTCAGCATCTTCGGTGCCAAGGCCGCCCCGGCGTACACGATTGCCAAGGACATCATCCACGCCCTGCTGACCCTGTCTAAGGTCATTGCGGCGGATCCGGTCGTGTCGAAGTATCTGCAGGTTGTCTTTGTGGAAAACTACAACGTCACCGCCGCTGAGAAGCTCATCCCCGCCTGCGACCTGTCGGAGCAGATCTCGCTGGCCTCCAAAGAGGCGTCCGGCACCGGCAACATGAAGTTCATGCTCAACGGTGCGCTGACGCTGGGCACGATGGACGGTGCGAACGTCGAGATCTGTCAGCAGGTCGGCGATGAGAACATCTATATCTTCGGCCAGACGTCCGACCAGGTCATCCACCGCTATGAGATGGGCGACTATCAGGCCAGCCAGTGGGTGGAGGGCGACCCCAACATCCGCCGCGCCGTCGATTTCCTCGTCGGGCCGGAGATGCTGGCCGCCGGGCATGAGGAAAACCTGCGCCGCCTGCACGACGAGCTGGTCTGGAAGGACTGGTTCCAGACGCTGCCCGACTTCAACGCCTATGTGGTGCGCAAGGGTCAGGCCCTGAGCGACTACGCCTGCGACCCGCTGGGCTGGCGCAAGAAGTGCGTCATCAACATTGCCAAGGCCGGCCTGTTCAGCAGTGACCGCACGATTGCCGAGTACAACAAGGACATCTGGCATCTGGGCGAGTAATCCACCTCTATAAGCAACCGCATCCCCTGTCCGCACGGGCAGGGGATTTTTGCTTGTGTATGGCTTCTTTACATGGGATGCCGGATGCAGAGGTTTCCGCTGGGCGTTGAAACGTTTCCCTTGCAAACTGTCGCTCTACCTGCTACAATAAATGCAGACTATTTGTAAGGAGCGATCACCCATGAACTGGCATCAGGCCTGTGAGCTGCCCTATTACCACGGCAGCGACCTCGGCGCAAATCCAACGGCGGAGGAAACCACCTTCAAGCTGTGGGCTCCCACTGCCTGCGGGGTCGTGGTCTGCCTGTATGCCACCGGCACCGACGCCGAGCCGGGCGCAAAAGAGCTGGGCGTACACGAAATGCGCCGCGGCGATGGCGGCGTCTGGGCCATTGTGCTGCCCGGCAACCTGCACGGGACGTATTACATCTACCGCATCTACTTCCCGGATGGCCGCGTGCATGAGGTCGTGGACCCCTACGCCCGCAGCGCCGGGGCCAACGGCACCCGCGGCATGGTGGTGGACCTGACACAGGCCGCCCCCGACGGCTGGGAGCAGGACCGGTGCCCCGACATCCCGGCCCACGCCCGCAGCGTGTGGGAGGTGCATGTAGCGGACTTTTCCGCTGACGGGCACAGCGGTGTAAAACCGGAGTGGCGCGGCAAGTTCATGGGCTTCACGCCCGATGACACCACGCTGGACAACGACGGCGAACACCCGACCTGCCTGAATTATCTGAAAAATCTGGGCATCAGCCATGTGCAATTACAGCCCATCTGCGACTACGCCACGGTGGACGAGTCCCGCCCCGACGGCGGCTACAACTGGGGCTACGACCCGCAGAACTATAACGTGCCCGAGGGCAGCTTTGCCACCGACCCGTTCCACGGCGAGGTGCGCGTCAGGGAATGCCGCGCCATGGTCGCCGCGCTGCACCGCGCGGGGCTGGGCGTCGTGATGGACGTCGTCTACAACCACACCTACCACGGCGAGAGCAATCTGGAGCGCACCGTGCCCGGCTACTGGAACCGCCGCTGGCCCAACGGCATGATGACCAACGGCTCCGGCTGCGGGTGCGACCTTGCCAGCGAGCGCCCGATGGTGCGCAAATACGTGGTCGAGTCGGTGCTGTACTGGGCCACAGCCTACCACATCGACGGTTTCCGCTTTGACCTGATGGCCTTGGAAGATGCCGACACGATGAACGCCATCCGCGCCGCGCTGGACAGCCTGCCCGGCGGCGAGAGCATTTTACTGTACGGCGAGCCCTGGATGGGCGGCGGCACGAACCTTGAAGGCGGCGCACGCCCCGCCGACAAGCGCGCCCTCGACGCGCTGCATGAACGCATCGGATTTTTCTGCGATGACACGCGGGACTGCATCAAGGGCAACGTCTTTGACGCGGCCAACGCGGGCTATGTCAACGGCGCACCGCAGCATGGCTACGATGTGCTGCACTCGATCAGCGCGTGGCGCAGCGGCGCACACGGCTTCCTGCCCAAGCGCGCCGGGCAGGTCGTGCAGTACGTCTCCGCCCATGACAACTACACGCTCTGGGACAAGCTGGCCGCCGTGGGCCGCCGCGGCGATTACAACTGCCCCGACGCCGATTTGCTGGCACAGAACCGCATGACGGCGGGCATCTACCTGACCTGCCAGGGTCTGCCCTTTATGCAGGCGGGCGAGGAGTGGGGCCGCACCAAGCACGGCGACCACAACAGCTACAAGGGGCCGCTGGCCACGAACCGGCTGGACTGGACCCGCGCCCACCGCCCGGAGTTTGCCGCGCTGACGGCGTTTTACCGCGGCATGCTGGCCATCCGCCGCGCCTATCCGCGGCTGAGCGGCGCGGCAGGGGAGCCGGAGCCGTTTATTCTGGCGCTGCCGGGCTGGCTCATCGGCTTTGTGCCGGAGAACGACGGCACGGCCACGGCGGGTCAGCTGGCCGTCTACTACAACCCCGAGCGCACCCGCCAGTGGGCCAGCCTGCCCGCCGGTACCTGGCGCAAATTAAGCGACGGCGTCCACGCCGGTGTGACACCCTTCGGCCCCTGCTTCCGGGATGCGTTGGAGCTGGCCCCGACGAGCGTGACGGTGCTGGTGGCGGAGTAAAAGTATAATCACGTTTCATGGGAGAGGGAGAGCCTCTCCCTTTTTGTTTGTCGCCCCTTTTTATTGTGGCCTTGTAGGGAGGGATCTTGACCCCTCCGCGGGGCGTCGAGGACGCCGCCCCCTACAGTGTGGCAACCCGTAAACTTTCCTGCTGTCGCAAGCGTCCGCGGCGGCCAGAGGGCTGGCCGCCCTACAAACTCCCGGCAACGGCGTTTGTAGGGGAGGGAGTTATCCCTCCCGGAAAGCACACGTCCGCCTTACACCTCCGGGCCGGGCATGCCCGGCCCCTACAGCCTTGTCATTTTGTTTACAAAAACTTTGTTTGACAGACTGTCCAATTTCCCTGTATAATAGATTTATGCGTTATACGATTTGTAGAATAGCCCGCCGCTGCTACAAAGTGTTTACCACACACGGACAAGAAAGAGAAAGGGAGGCCGTCACCATGAGCGACTACGCAGCCATTGAAAAGGAAGCCCGCATTTTTACCGAGGAATGTGTCACCAACAACCGCATTGATCCCACGCTGTTTGCCCAATACGACATCAAGCGCGGTCTGCGCGACAAAAACGGCAAGGGTGTGCTGGCGGGCATCACGAATATTTCCCGCATCGACGCCTTTGAGGAGCGCGACGGCCAGAAGGTTCCCTGCGAGGGCAAGCTCTGGTACCGCGGCTACAACGTCTATGACCTGATCCGCGGTCTGCGCGGCAAGCGCTATGCGTTTGAGGGCGCGGCCTATCTGCTGCTGCTCGGCGACCTGCCGAACAAAGAGCAACTCGAGAGCTTCACCGCCTGCCTTGCCAAATGCCGCGACCTGCCGACAAACTTTGTGCGCGACGTCATCATGAAGGCCCCCAGTCACGACCTGATGAACTCGCTGACCCGCAGCGTGCTGACGCTGGCCAGCTACGATGACGACATCGGCAAGACCGACCTGCAGACCCAGCTGGAACAGTGCATCAAGCTCATCAGCGTTTTCCCGATGCTGGCGGTCTACGGCTACCACGCCTACAATTACTATGAGTGCGGCGGCAGCATGTACATTCACCGCCCCGACCCGAGCCTGTCCACGGCGGAAAACCTGCTGAAGATGCTGCGTCCCGACCAGAAGTACACCGACCTCGAGGCCCACGTGCTGGACATTGCCCTGCTACTGCACATGGAGCACGGCGGCGGCAACAACTCGACCTTCACGACCCGCGTCGTCACCTCGTCCGGGTCGGACACCTACTCGGTCGTTGCGGCGGCGCTTTCCAGCCTGAAGGGCCCCAAGCACGGCGGCGCGAACATCAAGGTCATGCAGATGATGGACGACATCCGTGCCCACGTCGCCGACCCGCTGGACGAGGAGGCCATGGCTGATTATCTGGGCCGCATTGTGGACCGCCAGGCGTTCGACCAGAAGGGCCTGATCTACGGCATGGGCCATGCGGTCTACTCGCTGAGCGACCCGCGCGCGGTGGTGTTCAAGAGCTTTGTCCACCAGCTGGCCGACGCCAAGGGCCGCAGCCGTGACTTTGAGTATTACAACACGATCGAGCGGCTGGCCCCGCAGGTCATTGCCGAGAAGCGCCATATTTATAAGGGCGTCTCGACGAACGTGGACTTCTACTCCGGCTTTGTGTATGACATGCTGGGCATCCCGGTGGAGCTGTACACCCCGATCTTTGCGGTTGCGCGTATCGTCGGCTGGTCCGCCCACCGCATGGAGGAGCTTGTCAACGTGGATAAGATCATCCGCCCGGCCTACCAGAGCATCATGCAAACCAGGGAGTATGTGCCGCTGGAGGAGAGATAAAAGAGAAAAAAGAGAGAAGAATTTTCGCGCAGGGCGAAGGTTCTTCTCTCTTTTTTGGTATAAAGCCCCTTTTGGGGCTGCTTTGCAGGGCAGGGCCTTGCCCCCTCCGCGGCGGGGTGGAGGCACCCCGCCCTACATTCTCCCGGAAAAGGGGGCGTAGGGGAGGGATTTATCCCTCCCGGGACGTGTACGGTATCCGCGGGGCGTCGGGGACGCCGCCCCCTACAACAGGTTACGCGAATCCGTCCAAAACCACCTTCAGCTCTGCCCAGATGTCCTCCTGCGAGGCATTATAATAAAGGCTATCCGTATAGGGACGGCAATAGACTTGGTACAAAATGCCGTCCTGCGCAAAGTAGGCTCTGGACTGGATGTAGGGCCTCGAGTTCGGGTTGCTTGTACAGTGGGGGATCAGCGCGGTGTTGCCGTTGGCCATGGGGTAGCTTTCACATTGCCACGTTAATCCGGCACTTTTTTGCCAATACAAATCCGTTGCCATCTCCTTGGGCGCATCCCCAAGATAGGCAACTGCCATGATTTCTACATTGTAGCTATCCAAAAGCACACCCGTGCGTAGGTAGAGCTTGTCCGGTGTATCGCCGCGCCCGATGGGGATAAATCCGGCGGGATATTCCTGAAATTTCGGCGTATAGGGCATACCATCGTCATATTCATCCGGTATGTCGATCATGCCGGACGGATACATGGCAATCGACGGGAAAGTGCTTGTATCTCCCTCATCCAGCAGCGTGTTCTGCGCCAGCGGCAGACCAGTCGCAGTAGTCATTTCCACCCAGCTGTCGTACCCGCGTGCAGCCCGGGCGTACCAATCGGCGTAGTCCGCGTCGGTGGGGTGCAGCTGGCCGTTTATGTTGGCGTTCATCGGCAGCCAGCCATCGTCTGACATCTCCCCATTATGGTTTGCCACCATTCCCGCCAGCAAATCCTCATCCAGCGCAAAATACTGCCGCTCATACGTGATGGCGTACCCGGTGCTGGCCTCCGGCGCAAAGGACGGGCGCGGGTTTTCGCGCAGGTTCGTGAACTCTGCCGTGCCTGCCAGCACTCCGGCGGCGATCAGCAGCGGCGCGGCCAGGCAGATTGCCAGCTTCCAGCGCGGGTGCCGTGCGGGGGGCGCGTCGGGCAGGTGCTCAGCCACGGCGGGCCATAGGTCAACGCCTGCCGGGTGCAGGCCGCCGGTCAGCTTTTCGTGCAAATACGCTTCTTCGCGGTCATACTTCATAGTGCTCACCCTCCTTCAATCGCTGCGCCAGCTGCTTTTTGGCGCGGTGGTAGCGTGTGCGCAGATAGGCGGCGGGCCGTCCGTGAATGCGCACCAGTGCGGCGTAATCCAGCCCGTCCAGCACACGCTCTAAGATCAGGGCCCGATCCAGCGGGGCCAGCGTGTTCAGCGCCGCGCGCAGCTCTTCGCTGATGCCGGGGTCCTGCTCCAACGGCTCCGGGGTGGGGTAGGCCGCCGCACGTTTGGTTGCCCGCAGCATGTCCAGCGAGGTGCGGTAGGCGATGCGGTAGAGCCACGCGCGCTCGTTGTCGGTGCCGTCATGGCGCAGCGTGTGGCGCTGCTGCCACGCCTTGATGAAGGTTTTCTGCACAGCATCCTGTGCGTCGGCCTCGCACCCCAGCAGGCCGGTGCAATACCGCAGCAGTGCAGCGGTATGGGCATGTACGAGCTTTTCTAAATCCTGTTCGTTTTGCATCGGCTCGCCTCCTTTCACCCTTATAACGCCGACGGGAGCAGGAATATGTCACAAATCAAGCATTTTCTTGGCCCCCTCTGGCGCAAGCGCCACCTCCCCCGTATCGGGGGAGTCTGTCTCGCAGAGGGAGGCAAGAAAAAAGAGCCCCGCGGGGCTCTTTTTTTACATCAATGTGCTAAGACGGTATTTTTTATTTTCTTGTACACCGCATTTGCTGCCAGCGGCAGAACCAGGCCCGCGGCGGTGTAGGCAAGCCACCAGGCCCCGCCCGTAAAGTAAATCGGGAATGCGGCCAGAAGATACGGCTCTCCGCCTGTGGCCAGCAGGCCAAGCCAGGTCACGAGCTTGAAGCTCAAAAAGTGTAAAATCACAATCGGCATCGTCGCACGGCCCAGATAGGCCAGCACCGCGCGGATACAGGGCAGGGGAGCGGTCAGGCACGCGGCCTCCCGCACCAGCACCCAGCCCGCCAGGCTGGCAGCCAGCAGGAAAATCGGGCTGCTGTATCCATTGCCCGCCAGACCCACAGAGCCGAGCCGCCCCAGAATCAGCAGCACCGCAAAGGCCGCGGCGGCAAAAATACCGCGCTGGTACGCCGGTATGCTTTCCCGCGTCGTGCGCCGCAGGACCGTGCCCAGGTAGAACAGGCAGTAGCAGCTGGCCGCAATGCCCAGCCCCCACACATTCCATCCGGCCAGCCCGCAGCGCCAGCCCAACCACAGAAGCACGCCGGAAAAAAGTCCCTGCAGCAGCAGCGTATCGGCACCATGCAGCAGCCTTTGCAGAATAAATTCCACCAAAGCGTACAGAATAGATACTTGAAACAGTGCTTGGATGAACCACATTGCGCCGCCCAGCTGGGTGCCGCCGTCAAACACGCACCAGTGCACGGTGCGGCCAATCACATCCTTCACCGTCACGGGCGTTGTGACGGCATTGCCGGGAAGCTGCAAAATGCGCTCATCACTCGTCAAAATATTCAGCCTTAAAAACAGGTTGTTCAGCACGGTAAAGGCGGTGTTTGCCAGCACAAAGGGCAGCCAGAGCGTGACGGCTTTGCGCTTGATAAAGTGCACCGGCCCGCCGCGCAGGCTGAAAAGCCAGCCGCTCAGCATAAAAAACAGGGCCATGTGGAACAGGTAGATGAAGTCCGTCCCGGGAAAGCCCGAATGCCCCAGCACCATAAGCACAATGCCGATGCCGCGCATACTATCTATTACAGGGTCACGCTGTTTTGCCATAAATCAGAACCTCACTGCGCGTTTTTGGCGCGGCATTTCGGGCAGATGTAGCGGATCGTCAGCGTGTAGCCGCGTACCTCGGTACCGATGGCGGACTCAATGTCGCGGATCAGCCCCACCACCGGCATGTCGGCCAGGTCGCCGCAGCTGTCACACAGCAGGTGGCCGTGGGGGGTCGGGTTGGCGTCGTAGCGGTCCGGGCCGTCGGGCATTTCCAGATGACCGATCTCACCGTCCAGCTCCATCAATTTCAGGTTGCGGTACACAGTGCCGCGCGCAATGTGCGGCATGGCCTGCCGCGCATGGCTGAAAATTTCGTCAGCGGTCAGATGCTCCGGGCATTTTTCACGCATGATCCCCGAAATCAGGGCGCGTTGGCGGGTCACGGGCAGACCTCCTTTTCTGATTTAAGAATATATCTTATTCAGATAGTACACTAAAATGTATGCTTTGTCAACCGTCTGTGCAAAATCGCCAAGATTCCATTCAGAATTTTTACTTGACCGGGGCTGTTTGTATGCTATAATAAAGTCAATATAAGACTTATTCCTATTTCAATGGAGGTATTCATTATGGAACTCAGAGGCAGCAAGACCGAGAAAAACCTGTGGGAGGCTTTCGCAGGTGAGAGCCAGGCCCGGAACAAATACACCTATTTCGCGTCCAAGGCCAAGAAGGAGGGCTATGAGCAGATCAGCGCCATCTTCACCGAGACCGCCAACAACGAGAAGGGGCACGCCAAGATCTGGTTCAAGCTGTTGATGGAAAACGGCGAGATCCCCGACACGCTGACCTGCCTGAAGATGGCCGCCGCGGGCGAGAATGAGGAGCACACCTCGATGTACCCGCGCATGGCCGCCGAGGCGAAGGCGGAGGGCTTTACCCAGATCGCCGCGCTGTTCACGATGGTCGCCGCGATTGAGAAGGACCACGAGGAGCGCTACAAAGCGCTGGCCGCCAACATTGAGGCGGGCAAGGTCTACGCCCGCGAGACCGAGCAGGTCTGGCAGTGCCGCAACTGCGGGTTCGTCTATATCGGTCAGCACGCGCCGGTCAAGTGCCCGGTGTGCGCACATCCGCAAAGCTATTTTGAACTGAAGAGCAGCAACTATTAATTTGTAAAGAAGCGGCAGCCGCAGAGCTTCCGGGCGCATTTCCTATACGCCCCTACGTGTAGGGATCGATGCTTGGCATTACCCCTGGAGCTTTGCGGCTGCCGCTGTGTTATGTGCAAATGCCCGCTTCTGGCTGGTTCGTAGGGGAGGGTCTTGACCCTCCCGCGGGGCTTTGCGCCGCCGCCAGTGTCCCGGGAGACACTGCCCCCATTGGCTATTGCTGTAGGGCGGGGCTCTCTCACCCCGCCGCGGCGGCCTGGGGGCAGGCCGCCCTACGATTTTCATGGAAGATGTGCGCTGGCTCACGGGGCGTCGGAAACGCCGCCCCCTACAGCTGCAATTTTTTCTCAAATTTTTGCTTGACAACCGCTCTATATCATGTTATATTGTTAGCGTTAGTTAAGGCTAACCGCAGCAAGTATCCGACCTTCGGAACAACCATAGCCCGCCCGGTGCGGTTCTCTCCCCGTGCTGGGCGGTTTTATGGGGTTGATGGTTAGCATTTACTAACTATTGTAGAGGTAAGGAGTCATCTCATGCAGCAATCGCGTGTCATCCCCCGCCCGCGCAGCTTTGCCTGCGACCTGGCCACCCTATGCGCCCCCACACTGGCGGGGCTCAAGCCTGCCAGTCTGTTCCGCTACCAGCCCGCGCCCGGGCAGGATGCCGCCGCCATGGCCGCCGCCTGGCACGCCGCGCTGTCGCCCCGCGGGGTCACGGTGCGGGTGCTTAGGCAGTGCCCGCGCACCGGGGCTGTGCTGGTCTATGTATACCGCCCGGCCCGTGTGGCCAGGCTGTTGGCAGCGCCGCACATGCTGGACTTTCTGGCGGGGGAAGGCTACACCCCCGGCACCGCAGACGAACTGCTGGACCAACTGGCCGAAAGGCTCTGCTGCGAGGGAGATTTCCCGCATGAGATCGGCGTTTTTCTGGGATACCCGCTGGCGGATGTCATCGGGTTCATCCAAAACCGCGGCAAAAACTTTACCGCGTGCGGCTATTGGAAGGTCTACACCGATCCCACCGCTGCGCAGGCAGAGTTTGACCGCTATAAAAAGTGCGAGCGCATCTACGCCCGCTGCTATTACAACGGCACCCCGATCAGGCGGCTGACAGTGGCCGCCTGACGATGCACCATAAAAATTATAAAAGGAGTAGTTATTTATGAGCAAGATTGCAGTTATCTATTGGAGCGGTACCGGCAACACCGAGGCCATGGCCGATTTGGTCGCCAACGCAGCTGCCGCCGCCGGCGCTTCTGTTGACAAGTTCACCGCCGCCGAGTTCAACGTTTCCTCCGCCGGCGACTACACCGGCTTTGCGCTGGGCTGCCCCGCCATGGGCGCCGAGCAGCTGGAGGAGAGCGAGTTCGAGCCGATGTACCAGGATCTGCGCGGCTCTCTGAGCGGCAAACCCGTTGGCCTGTTCGGCTCCTACGGCTGGGGTGACGGCGAGTGGATCCGCACCTGGGCCGAGGACGCCGAGGCCGCCGGTGCCCGTCTGGTCGTTGAGCCTGTCATGGCCAACGGTTCCCCCGACGGCGACGCCGAGACTGCCTGCGCAGCCCTTGGTACCGCTCTGGCCAATGCCTGATTTTCTCCATATCCATCCATACCGGGAGGGGCAGCGATGCCCCTCCTTCTTTGTTTGCGCGGCAGGAGCCGGGCATGTGCGGCCCCTGCCGGGCAGTATCAAAAAAGATACCTCTTGACAAAAAGCAAAGCAGAAGTTAGTATATTCTAAGTCAAATTAGAAAACACTAACCAGGAGGTTTTTTATGGCAAACGTCATTATTGTTCTGATTCTGGTGGCTGCCGTCGGCTACGGCATCTACAGCTTTATCCACCATCTGCGCCACGGCGGCGGCTGCTGCGGTGAGCATGACGCCCCCGCTAAAAAGGTCAGGGCGGCGGACACCAACAAGAGCCACTATCCGCACCGCCTCGTCATGGGCGTGGACGGCATGACCTGCCAGAACTGCCAGCGCCATGTGGAAAACGCATTGAACACCTTGCCCGACACACTGGCCGAGGTGAACCTGAGCGCCCAGAACGTGACGGTCTGGACGAAGGCCGACGCCGACGAGGAGGTCATCCGCAAGGCCATCCGCGACGCAGGCTACCTGCCGCTGCGCACGAAGGAAAAGGTGTGATTTTTCGGGTATGTCCCGGCCTCTACCGCACTATGTAAAAAAGGAACAACCGCTTATGATGATCAACAAACGTCTGATTTCGATGATGGGCGACTCCAAACGGTACATTGCGTGGAATGTTGTGCTGCAATTCCTTGCGCTGCTGGCCAACATCGTGATGATCTTCGCCGTGTCCCGCTTACTGGCGGGGCTGCTGGACGGCACGCCGGACCTGCCCACCGCACTTCTGTACATTCTCGGCGCGCTGATCGTGCGCTTTTTCTGCACGCGCGGCGCGGCGTCAGCCAGCTACAACGCCAGCTGCACCGTCAAAAAAACGCTGCGCGCCGCCATTTATGAAAAGCTGCTCCGCCTGGGCGGCAGCTACACCCAGGCCGTGCCCACCGCGGAGGTTTTGCAGCTGGCAGGCGAGGGCGTCGAGCAGCTCGAGACCTACTTCGGTGCGTATCTGCCGCAGTTTTTCTACGCCATGGTCGCACCGGTCACGCTGTTTATTGCGCTGGTCCCAGTCAGTCTGCACGCGGCGGTCATCCTGATGATCTGCGTGCCGCTCATCCCGGTTTCCATCGTGGCTGTGCAGAAATTTGCTAAAAAGCTGCTGGGCAAGTACTGGGGCCGGTACGCTGCGCTGGGAGACAGCTTTTTGGAGAACCTGCAAGGGCTGACCACGCTCAAGATTTATCAGGCCGACGAGGCCCGCCACGCGGCCATGAACCGTGAGGCCGAGCACTTCCGCAAGGTGACGATGAAGGTGCTGACGATGCAGCTCAACTCGATCATCGTCATGGACGTCATCGCCTACGGCGGCGCGGCGCTGGGCATCATCGTGGCCGCGCATGAGTTCAATGCAAACCGCGTAACATTGCCGGGCGCTCTCTGCATCATTCTGCTGTCGGCGGATTTCTTCCTACCGATGCGTGCGCTGGGGTCGTACTTCCACGTTGCCATGAACGGCATGGCCGCCAGCGACAAAATTTTCAAGCTTTTGGACCTGCCCGAGGGCAGCGCCAAGACCGCCCAGCTCGGCGCGGACTGCGCGATTGCCTGCCGTGACCTGCACTTTGGCTACACGGCCGAAAAAGAAACGCTGCATGGCTTAAATCTTGACTTCCCGCAGGGCAGCTTCACCGCGCTGGTGGGCGAGAGCGGCTGCGGCAAGTCCACGATTGCCGCCGTGCTGACCGGGCGCGTGTCCGGCTACACGGGGCATGTGACCATCGGCGGGCAGGAGCTTTCCGCCGTCAGCGAGGCCAGCCTGCTCAAAAATGTAACACTCGTCAGCCTGGGCAGCCACCTCTTTAAAGGTACGGTGGCCGACAACCTGCGGATGGCCGCGCCCGGCGCAGACGACGGTGCGCTGTGGGGCGCGCTGGAGCAGGTGAACCTGGCGGACTTCCTGCGCTCGATGGACGGACTGGACACCCCGCTGACCGAGGGCGGCGGCAACCTGTCCGGCGGCCAGCGGCAGCGGCTGGCATTGGCCCGCGCACTGCTGCATGACAGTCCCGTCTACATTTTTGACGAGGCAACGTCCAACATCGACGTAGAGAGCGAGAACGACATCATGGCGGGCATCCACCGGCTGGCCGGGCGCAAGACGGTCATCCTGATTTCCCACCGCCTTGCCAACGTGACAAAGGCGGACAATATTTACGTGCTGGATCACGGCCATCCGTCGGGGCAGGGCACGCACGAGGCACTGCTGGCGCAGGGCGGGCTGTACGCCGACCTGTGGAACCGCCAGCAGGCATTGGAAAACTACGGGAAGGAGGCACAGTGATGGAAAACAAACGTACTCGCGGCAATTTAAACGTCATGTACCGCCTTGTTGGGCTGGTACGCCCTCTCGCCCCGGTCATGGTCTGCGCCGTTCTGCTGGGCGTAGCGGGCTTTCTCTGCGCCATCTTCATCCCGGTTCTGGGAGTGTATGCGCTGCTGGACAGCCTGCATTTTTCTGTGCCCGTTGTGCTCAAAACCGCCTGTATTTTGCTGCCGATTCTGGCCGTTGCCCGCGGCGTGCTGCACTACGCGGAGCAGGGCTGCAACCATTTTATTGCGTTCAAGCTGCTGGCGCTCATCCGGGACAAGGTCTTTGGCGTGCTGCGCCAGCTGGCCCCCGCCAAGCTGGAGGGCCGCGACAAAGGCGACCTGATCGCCGTGCTGACCGCTGACATTGAGCTGCTGGAGGTTTTTTACGCGCACACGATCTCGCCCATCTGCATTGCCGTCATCGTAAGCGTCGTTATGGCGTGCTTTATGGGAAGCTATGCACCCGCGCTGGGGCTGTACGCGGCGCTGGCCTATGCGGTCATCGGCATCGGCATACCCGTGGCAGCCGCCAGAGGTGCGCGCAAATCGGGCGAGAGTTTCCGCGCGGAGTTCGGCGCACTGAACGGCTTTGTGCTGGACAGCCTGCGTGGCGTGCGGGAGAGCCTGCAATACAACGACGGCGCACATCGGCTGGCGCAAATCAACCAGCGCACCGACGCGCTGGCCGGGCAGGAGCGCCGTCTGAAGGAGGCCGGCGGCACGGCACAGGCCGTGACCGGGGCCATCATCCTGCTGTTGGACGCCGGTATGCTGGCGCTGGCGGGCAGCCTGTTCATGGCGGGTGCCATCGGGTTTGACGGTGCGCTCGTCAGCGTTGTAGCACTCATGAGCAGCTTCGGCCCGGTCATCGCGCTGGCGAATCTCGGCACCGGGCTGCAAAGCACCTTCGCCGCGGGCAACCGCGTTCTGGATATTCTCGATGAGCAGCCCGCTGTGCGCGAGGTCACCGACGGCAGGGACATTGTGTTCCGCGGTGCCGACGCCCGCCGCGTGACCTTCGGCTACCGCGACAGCGAGATTTTGAAGGAGGTCAGCCTGCACATCCCGGAGCACGGCATCGTGGGCATCACGGGCCGCAGCGGCAGCGGCAAATCCACGCTGCTCAAGCTGCTCATGCGGTTCTGGGACACGGATTTAGGCCGGGTCGAGATCTCCGGCGAGAACATCAAGGGCGTCAACACGGCGTCGCTGCGCGCAGCGGAGAGCTTCGTCGAGCAGGACACCGTGCTGTTCCATGACAGTATTGAAGAAAATGTCAAAATTGCCAACCGGAACGCGACCCATGAGCAGGTCGTGGCAGCCTGCAGGAAGGCGTCCATCCACGACTTTATCATGACGCTGCCGCAGGGCTACGACACGTCCGTCGGGGAGCTGGGCGATACCCTCTCGGGCGGCGAGCGGCAGCGGCTCGGTGTGGCACGGGCATTTCTGCACGATGCACCGTTCATTCTGCTGGACGAACCGACGAGCAACCTCGACAGCCTGAACGAGGCCGTCATCTTGCGCAGTCTGGCCGAGGAGCGGGCCAGCAAGACCGTGGTGCTTGTATCCCACCGCGCCTCGACGATGCGAATTGCTGACACGACGTACTCTGTGGAAAACGGGAGGATGAGCTGATGGCCGTTACGAACACTGTAGGGGGCGGCGTCCCCGACGCCCCGGAGAAGAAGCGCCAACAGGAAAAGGCCACTGTCGGCCTGATGATCGAGCTATACTGCCACGGCCATCACGGCACACCCAAGGGTCGGCTCTGCCCCGACTGCGCGGTCCTGCGGGACTACGCCGACGCGCGGGTGGACCACTGCCCGCATATAGCGACCAAAACGTTCTGCAGCGTCTGCCAAACGCACTGCTACAAGTCCGAGATGCGGGAGCGCATCCGCCAGGTCATGCGCTGGAGCGGTCCGCGGATGCTGTTCCATCATCCCGTTTTGGCGGTGCGGCATCTGGCAGAGACGCGGAAGCAGAAAAAGGGGCAATAAGATATTGAATATGCCGGAAGGGGAGAGAGGTCCCTCCGGCTTTTTTGCTGTCTGTAGGGGCCGGGCACGCCCGGCCCTCGGCCTTCCCGCAAGTGCGGCGTTACAGGTAGGCTGCGGGCGGGGCATGCCCCGCCCCTACCGGGTGGTTTCCGTAAGTGCACATCACAGCCCGGCTTCTGCCGTGATGCTTTCACAATTTGTTCAAAGCTGCACAATTCAAGTTAGCAATAACTATCTACTTTTCACAAATCTGTTTGGTTAGCCTAACTTCCGTATTGACATCGGGAGTTAGTGGTGGTAAACTACCATCGTAAGCGGTTAGAGCGTTCTAACCGCATGCTTTTGCTCCAAGCGTTAGCATAGGCTAATATATTGCAGAATCGCAAAAGGGGAGTGTGTGGAATGCCTTTAACGATGACTAAAGCAGGCGATACCGTTACCATCCGAAAGATCACCGGCAAGGATGAGGTCCGCCAGCATCTGGCCGAGCTTGGCTTTGTCGTGGGGGAGACCGTTACCGTGGTCAATGAGATCAGCGGCAACCTCATCCTTCAGGTCAAGGAAGCGCGCATCGCGCTGGATAAGACCCTGGCCATGCGCATTATCGTTGCGTAAAAAATTTGGAATCACAGCCCCTCGGCTGTTTGATTGATTGTACCAAGAGGAGGAACGAAGTATGAAGACTCTGAAAGATGTACAGGTCGGCGAGACCGTCACCGTTGCCAAGCTGCACGGCGAGGGCCCTGTCAAGCGCCGCATCATGGACATGGGCCTGACCAAGGGCACCAAGGTTTACGTCCGCAAGGTCGCACCTCTGGGCGACCCGATGGAGCTGACCGTTCGCAACTACGAGCTCAGCGTCCGCAAGGCTGACGCCGAAATGATCGAAGTTGAGTGAGTTCTGAAAAAGTAAAGAAAGGGGTTTAACCAAATGGCAATTAAAATTGCTCTGGCAGGCAACCCGAACTGCGGTAAAACCACCCTGTTCAACAGCCTGACCGGTTCTAACCAGTATGTCGGCAACTGGCCCGGCGTTACCGTTGAGAAGAAGGAAGGCAAGCTCAAGGGCCACGATGACGTCGTGATCCAGGACCTGCCCGGTATCTACTCTCTGTCTCCCTACACGCTGGAGGAGGTCGTTGCCCGCGGCTACCTCGTCAATGAGAAGCCCGACGCTATCCTGAACATCATCGACGGCACCAACATCGAGCGTAACCTCTACCTGACCACCCAGCTGATCGAGCTCGGCATCCCCGTTGTCATGGCTGTCAACATGATCGACCTCGTCCGCAAGAACGGCGACAAGATCGACCTGAAGAAGCTGTCCAACGAGCTGGGCTGCGAGGCCGTCGAAATCTCCGCCCTGAAGAACGAGGGCAGCGAGAAGGCTGCCGAGCTGGCCGTCGCCGCTGCCAAGAAGGGCAAGGCAGGCGAGCTGCCTCACGTCTTTACCGGCAGCGTTGAGCATGCCATTGCCCACATTGAGGAGTCCATTCAGGGCAAGGTCGATGACCGCTTCCTGCGCTGGTACGCTGTCAAGCTGTTTGAGCGCGACGACAAGGTCCAGGCTGAGCTGAACCTGAACAAAGAGCTGCTCGACCACATCGACGCCCACATCACCGACTGCGAGAAGGAAATGGACGATGACGCCGAGAGCATCATCACCAACCAGCGCTACGCTTACATCAACGGCGTTGTTGACAAGGCCGTCAAGAAGAAGCCCCGCACCGAGAACCTGACCGTCTCCGATAAGGTCGACCAGTTCGTCACGAACCGTATTCTGGCCCTGCCGATTTTCGCAGCCATCATGTGGCTGATGTACGCCATCGCAATGGGCACCTCCGTGGCGGACGGCGGCATCGGCATCGGCACCTTTGCCACCGACTGGACGAACGATGTTCTGTTCGGTGAGATCGTCCCGAATGCCCTCGGCGGCCTGCTGGAATCCATCGGCGTTGCTGGCTGGCTGTACGGCCTGATCATGGACGGCATCGTCGCCGGTGTCGGCGCGGTCCTGGGCTTCGTTCCCCAGATGCTCGTTCTGTTCTTCCTGCTGTCCATCCTGGAGGACGTCGGCTACATGGCCCGTGTCGCCTTCATCATGGACCGTATCTTCCGCCGCTTCGGCCTGTCCGGCAAGAGCTTCATCCCCATGCTGGTCGGCACCGGCTGCGGCGTTCCCGGTGTTATGGCTTCCCGTACCATCGAGAACGAGCGTGACCGCCGTATGACGATCATGACCACCTGCTTCATTCCCTGCGGCGCTAAGATGCCCATCATCGGCCTGTTTGCAGGTGCTCTGTTCGGCGGCAGCAGCTGGGTTGCCACCTCCGCTTACTTCATCGGCTTCGCGGCCATCATCATCTCCGGCATCATCCTGAAAAAGACGAAGCTGTTCGCCGGTGACCCTGCTCCGTTCGTTATGGAGCTGCCCGCTTACCACGTGCCCGCCTGGGGCAACGTCCTGCGCGCCACCTGGGAGCGCGGCTGGTCCTTCATCAAGCGTGCCGGCACCGTCATTCTGGCTTCCACCATCATCCTGTGGTTCCTGCAGGGCTTCGGCTTCGAGAACGGCGCGTTCACCATGGTCGAGGATCAGGACAACTCCATCCTGGCTATCGTGGCCAGCGCAATTTCCTGGATCTTCATCCCGCAGGGCTTCGGCGACTGGCGTGCAACCGTTGCGTCTATCTCCGGCCTGATCGCCAAGGAGAACGTCGTCGGTACCTTCGGTGTTCTGTATCACTATGCTGACGAGCTGTCTGAGAACGGCGACGAGATCTGGCCTGAGGTTGCTGCCAACTTCACCGCCCTCTCCGCTTACAGCTTCATGATCTTCAACCTGCTGTGCGCCCCCTGCTTCGCTGCCATGGGTGCCATCAAGCGCGAGATGAACAACGGCAAGTGGACTGCCATCGCCATCGGCTATATGTGCCTGCTGGCCTACTGCGCTTCTCTGGTCGTTTACCAGATCGGCGGCCTGATCACCGGTGAGGTCGGCTTCAACTTCTTCACCATCGTTGCTGTCGCTATTATCGCCTTCACGATCTACCTGCTGTTCCGCCCCAACAAGTACGAGGGTGTCAACGAGGTTCAGTTCGATTCCAAGAAGGCTGTTGCTTCCAAGTAATCTTGAATGTATAATACTACCGTATTCTTCCGGAAAGGAGCGGACTTTTTATGATGGAGTTTTTAGCTGCTAATTTTAACCTGCCTACGATCATCGTTTCGATTTTTGTGTTTGGCGGTACCGGCTGGCTCTTGTATCATGAACACAAGACCGGCGGCCTCGGCTGCTGTGACGGCTCCTGCGGGGGCGGCGGCTGCGGCAGTCACGGCGGCTGCACAGGTAATTGTAAGACCTGCGGCGGTGCCTGCCACAGTAAGTAAAGCATAAGTGCCTGAAGGGGGCGCGGGTCCGTTCGTGGCCCGCGCCCCCTTTTAGTTTGGTATAAGGAGAGATGTACCTTGACCCTGACCGATTCCAACCTGCGTTATCTGCTGGCCATCCACCATCTGGCGCAGCAAAGCACCGAGGTCTCGCCGCTGGCACTGGCGCAGGCCATGGGCGTGACCAAGCCCAGCGTCACCAGCATCCTGACCAGCCTGATGAAGCAGGGGGTCATTGTGCGGCGGCGGTACGGCAAAATTTACATCACGGACCGCGGCGTGCTCTACGCGCGCTATTACGACGAGCTGGTCGAGAAGATTTTGCAGCACTTCCCGCTGACGGGCGAAGGCTTCACCCCCGAGGAATGCTACAGTGCCGCGGTGGCCATGGCCGTGTCGCTGCCCGCAAGGGAGATTGACGAGAAGTGCGAGAGCCTGTACGGGGAGGATTGTAGGGAGGGGTCTTGACCCCTCCGCGGGGCGTCGAGGACGCCGCCCCCTACAGTAGGGGAGAGATTTATCCCTCACGGGAGGGTCAAGACCCTCCCCCACAAATCACCCATAAAAATTCCCTTTGCAAATTCTATTGCACACCGCCGCGAATTGTGGTAAAGTAAATTTATATAGGTATAAACGAGGGGGAACCATAATGCAGCTGAATCCGCATTACGCCGAGCTGAACGAGAGCTATCTGTTCAGCACCATTGCCCACAAGGTAGCCGACTACCAGAAGGCCCATCCCGAGGCAGACGTCATCCGTCTGGGCATCGGCGACGTCACCCTGCCGCTGGCGGCATCCGTGACGGAGGCCATGCACAAGGCCGTTGAGGAGCAGGGCCACAAGGGTACGTTCCACGGCTATATTCCCAGCGAGCAGGGCTATGAGTTCCTGCGCGACGCTATCCGCAGGTATTACGCGGGCCACAGTGTCGAGCTGGACATGTCCGAAATTTTCATCTCCGACGGTGCCAAGAGCGACCTGGGCAACCTGCTGGACCTGTTCAGTCAGGACAACACGATCCTTGTTCCCGACCCGGTCTACCCGGTCTACGTCGATGACAACGTGATGGCGGGCCGCAAGATTCTCTACCTGCCCGCCACGGCGGAGAACGGCTTCCTGCCGATGCCGGACGAGGCCCCCCACGCGGACATCGTCTACATCTGCAGCCCCAACAACCCCACCGGCGCGACCTACTCCGTCGAGCAGCTCAAGGCCTGGGTCGCCTGGGCGAAGGCCAATGACGCGGTCATCCTGTTTGACGCCGCCTACGAGTGCTTCGTCTCCGAGCCGGGTCTCGCCCGCAGCATCTTTGAGATCGAGGGCGCGAAGGAGGTTGCCATCGAGGTGTGCAGCTTCTCCAAGATTGCAGGCTTCACCGGCACGCGCTGCGGCTACACCGTCGTGCCGCAGGCGCTGGCCGGCGGCAAGCTGAACAAGATGTGGCTGCGCCGCCAGACTACGAAGTTCAACGGCGTCGCCTATGTTGTGCAGCGCGGTGCCGAGGCCGTCTTTACCGACGAGGGCATGAAGGAGATCCAGCAGAACCTCGACTACTACCGCGCCAACGCCGCTGTCATTGCGGCAGCGCTGGACGAGGCCGGTGTCTGGTACTGCGGCGGCAAGAACAGCCCCTACATCTGGCTGCGCTGCCCCAACGAGATGGGCAGCTGGGAGTTTTTTGACTGGCTGCTCGAGCACGCCCACGTTGTGGGCACCCCCGGCGAGGGCTTCGGCCCCTGCGGCAAGGGGTATTTCCGTCTGACGGCGTTCGGCGATGCCGAGCGCACCAAGGAGGCCGCCGCACGCATCAAAGCGGCGCTGGCCACACTGTAATATTGCGGGAGGGTTTACACCATGAAACCAAATGAAGAAATCATGGAATTTCTGAAAGAGAATCCCACCTTCTACCTTGCCACCGTCGATGGCTATCTGCCCCGCGTGCGTCCCATCGGTTTTGCCATGTGGTACAACGGCCACCTGTGCATTGCCCTGGGCAAGCACAAGGCCGCCTACAAGCAGCTTTTGGACAACACGAACCTCGAGATCTGCGCCGCCAATGACCGCGGCGAGTGGCTGCGCGTGCAGGGCACGGCGAACTTTGACAACAGCCCCGAGGCCCAGGCCGCCGCGTTCCAGGTCATGCCCCAGCTGGCCGATATGTATAATGCGGAGACGGGCAACAAGCTCGGCATCGTCTACCTCGACCATCTGTCCGCCAAGCTCTTCTCGATGTCCGGTGTTGTGAAGGACATTATGAACTACTGATACTTACGTAAAGCCAATGCCCCGGTGTGCGTTTCTGCGTACCGGGGCATTTTTGCGCTGCCGAGAGCGGGCACGGGCGGATATGGAATCCGCCCCTATAGCCCTTAAAAATCGGCTTGTAGGGAGGGGGTCTTGACCCCTCCGCGGGGCGTCGAGGACGCCGCCCCCTACACCGATTCAATGCTTGTTTTGGGCCGGTTTGTAGGGGCCGGGCATGCCCGGCCCCTACCGCTCTGCAATCAACAAAAAT
>OGYR01000217.1_pt1 | contig 48585 bp, 39 predicted proteins | sample 1576661 | NCBI WGS metagenome assembly OGYR01 (sample SAMEA3541490, study PRJEB24748) | human gut metagenome | biome: human gut; feature: human-associated habitat; material: faeces | place: China | collected 2012
CGGAACGCCTTCAGGCGTTCCGCTAGCCCATTTTCACAGGGGGCAGTCTTTATGCCTGTCCCTGCACAAGGGCGCGGATCTGCTTTTCCACGTTCTGCACTTCCTCGTGGAACATCCGGGCGGAAACGCGCAGTGCGCCGTGGCCAAGGATAATGACCTGCTCCATGCCGTCCGAAGTCGCTACGCGAACGCGGCGGCTCTTGCCGATCTCATGGGTGACCCGCTCGATGAACATATCGGCGGTTTCCGCCTCCTTGGTGTAGACCACATGGATGTTGTGGTACTGCTCGATGGCGCCGGGGCTGCCGGGCACGCGGTAGGCATCGAACACCAGAATGAGCACGCATTTCTGGTAGCCCTGATAGTTGCACAAGATGTCCATCAGCCGATGGCGGGCGGCGTCCAAGCTTTCCTTTGCCAGCGCGTTCAACTCGTCCCACGCAAAGATGATGTTGTAGCCGTCCACCAGCAGATACTCCGGGGCAATTTTCCACTGCTCTGCGGCAAAATCCGGGCGTTCGGTCTTTTGCACCGGACGGAAGGCCGCCAGCGGGTCGCGCTTGATGGGGCCGTAGGTGCGCTCAAAAATTTTGAGCAGTTCGGCGTCCTCCTCCAGCGTAGCGCGGTAGGCCATGGCGCGGCGCTGGGGCGCAGCCTGCATCTCCGGGCGGGCGGGCTTTGCCTTGCCCCAGCCGCTTTCCACGTGCATATGGCTGCGCACCTCGCTCCACGGCACCACAAAGCCAGCACCATGGGCGCAGAACACAGAATCCGCGGGGTTTTCCAGATCATGCTCCGGCTGGTAGCCGCTTTCTGCAATGACCTCCTGCGCGTTATGGCAGGGGCGGTAGCCGTCCAGTGTCAGGCTCAGGTGTCCCCTGCCCCGGGTGTAGCTGACCACCTCCATGGGGTAGCTGCGCATGGTGGATACCGGCGCAAAGCCGGTCAGGGTGGCAGTCTCCGCGCCGCTTTCCGGCGGGTCAAAGCTGCCCTCCATGCGCTGGATATCGCTCATGGCGCGGCCGATGTTCTCCACCGGCACCTCCAGCCGGAAGGCGTACCACGGCTCTAACAGCTGGCTTTTGGCCAGCATCAGCCCCTGCCGCACGGCACGGTAGGTGGCCTGCCGGAAATCTCCGCCCTCAGTGTGCTTGAGGTGCGCTTTGCCGGTGAGCAGAGTGATCTTTACATCCGTCAGCGGTGCGCCGGTCAAAACGCCAAGGTGCTGCTTTTCCTCCAAATGGGTCAGCACCAGCCGCTGCCAGTTTTTATCCAGCACCTCTTCCCGGCAGTCGGTGGCAAACTGCATCCCGCTGCCCCGGGGCAGCGGTTCCAGCAGCAGATGCACCTCGGCATAGTGGCGCAGCGGCTCGTAGTGGCCTACGCCCTCCATGGGCTCGGTGATGGTCTCCTTATACAAAATGCCGCCCGGGCCAAAGGATACTTCCAGTCCAAACCGCTCGGCCAGCAGACTGCGCAGCACTTCCAGCTGTACCTCGCCCATCAGCTGCACATGAATTTCACCCAGTGTCTCGTTCCACACCACATGGAGCTGGGGTTCTTCCTCCTCCAGCCGGTGCAGCTTGCCCAGCGCGGCGTGCACGTCTGCGCCCTCCGGCAGCAGCACCTGATAGCTGAGCACCGGTTCCAGCACCGGCACATCACTGTCCCGCTCTGCCCCAAGCCCGGCGCCGGGCTTTGCATGGGTCAGGCCGGTCACAGCGCATACCTGTCCCGGGCCGATGGCTTCGGTCAGGGTATATTTTGCGCCGGAGTATAGCCGCAGCTGGTTTGCTTTTTCTGCCCACGGCTCGCCGTCTGCTTCACCGGAGAGCAGAGCCTTTACCTTCAGCTCCCCGCCGGTGACCCGCAGCCATGTCAGGCGTGCCCCCTGCTCATCCTGTGATACCTTGAACACCCTTGCACCAAAGGCGTGCAGCGCCGGGGCGGGACGGGTGTAGCGGTCCAGCCCCTCCAGAAGTGCATCCACCCCATCCAGCCGCAGCGCCGCGCCGAACCAGCACGGAAAAACGTGCCGCCGGGCAACTGCGGGGATAATGTCTGCATCGGTCAGGGTACCTGCGTCCAGCATTTTCTCCATCAGCTGCTCATCGCACAGCGCCAGCGCCTCGTTGCGAGCGGCAGGCTCTGCGCCAAAATCCACAAAGCCCTCGCCAAGGCGGTGATTCAGCTGGCTGAGTAACTGTTCCCGGGTCATGCCGGGCAGGTCCATCTTGTTCACAAATACAAAGGTAGGCACATGGTAGCGCCGCAGCAACCGCCACAGCGTTTCGGTATGGCTTTGCACGCCGTCCGTTCCGCTGACCACCAGCACGGCGTAATCCAGCACCTGCAAGGTGCGCTCAGTCTCGGTAGAAAAATCCACATGGCCGGGGGTGTCCAGCAGGGTGATGGCGGTATTGCCCGCCGTAAGCAGCGCCTGCTTGGAAAAGATGGTGATGCCGCGCGCTTTTTCCAAGCTGTCGGTGTCCAGAAAGGCATCTCCGTGGTCTACCCGCCCCAGCTTGCGGATAGCACCGGCGCGGTAGAGCATGGCCTCGGAGAGGGTGGTCTTGCCGGAGTCCACATGGGCCAGAATGCCCAGTACGATCTGTTTTTGCGTTGTTTCCATGCACTGCTCCTATAAAAAAGTTTCTCATTTATTGTAGCACGCTTTGCCGGGAAAAGAAAGTTTTCATGTGCAAATCCCGCAGGCAAAAAACAGCACCGGACAGAAAATGGTCTGCCCGGTGCGTTTTTCTTAAAAAAGATCCAGCATATTGTCCAGATAAATTGCCTCCCGCACCTGCAGCTGGTATTCCGGCTTTGTCATGTAATAAAGCAGAAATTCCAGCACCAATGCGCTGCCAAGTCCTCTGCCCTCTATCTTAAACTGGGAAAAGCCTGCGGGCAGGTACCGCTGCCGGATGTCATCCGTCCCGATAAACCCGGGGCTGCGCATCGCCTTGGAAAAGCGGTAGCCCTCGGCGGCATCCGGGGCGGCGCAGCGGTGATCCGGGCAGTCCTCGCCCAGATTCTGGCGACTGACCGTCTCGTAGCAGCGCTTGCGCTCGGTGCAGCCGAACCAGCAGCACTCATTGCACAAAAACTCCACCTTGGCCTTTTGCTCCGGCGGCAGGGTGCGCAGCTGTTCCAGTGCCGGGTTCAGCCGGAAATCCGGCACCACATACCGGAACTGCGGCTTTGCCAATTCCTGCCGCAACTGTGCAAACTCCGTGAGCACCTTGGTGGTGGAGGACACCAGATACAGCTCCGGCCAGCGCTGCCGCAGATAGTCCGCCAGCAAATCAGAATGGACGATCACGCCGTTTGGCACACTGCCGCTTTTTGCAAACTGTTCACACAGGGCGTTGCACTGCGGGTCGGCAAGGTGCTCAGCCCGCAGCAGGGAGTTACTGAAGGTCAGCCGCCCGGAGATGCCGTATTCCCGCAGCAGCGCCAGCACCTCGCGCGCCGCTGCCCCGCCGCAGGAGATGCGTCCCCCGCCCCAGATACAGCCCGCCGGAGCGCCGTAGATAGAGCCGATGGTGCACCAGTCGTAAAAATATTCCCGGTGCTCCCGGTACAGCGGCAAAAAACGGCGGTACAGCTCGTAAAACTCGAACAGGCCGGGCAGATGATAACAGGCTGCTGCGGGCTTTTCCATAGCGGTTCCTTTCCTGCAAAAAGGGAGCTGCTGCGTAAAAATGCCGTGCAGCGGCTCCCCTGTTTTTATCGTATTTGCTTTTGTTACACGGTAGCGCCGACCTGAGGGGCACCACCGGCAAGCTGCTCCGCCGTAAGCGGCTGGGCTTCTGCGGGGGCGTTCAGCCGCTCCTTGGCCACAGCCAGCATCAGCTTGATGCGGTTTTCCTGATTGACCCGGGTGGCGCTGGGGTCGTAGTCGATGGGGGTGATGTTGGCGCTGGGATACAGCGCACGGATCTTGTTCACCATGCCCTTGCCCACGATATGGTTGGGCAGGCAGCCAAAGGGCTGCGCACACACGATGTTGCCGTAGCCGCCCTGCACCAGCTCGATCATCTCGGCGGTCAGCAGCCAGCCCTCACCCATTTTTGCGCCCAGCGAGATGACCCCCTTGGGCTTTTCCACCAGCTCCTTGAAGGGGCCCGGCGCATAGAACCCGACGTCCGTCTCTGCCTTGAGCATGACGCGTTCCACGCTGTCCAACCAGTTGAGGAACTGGTCGGTGCCCACCTTTACAGCCAGTTTGCCGCCGTACAGCACATGATCCTCGCCCATATTGAAGGCGCAATACTGCACAAAGCCCATCAGACCGGGGAAGTTCACCTCGCAGTCCTGACTTTCCAGGAATTTCTGCAGGTCATTGTTGCCCAGCGGGCTGTACTTGACGTAGATCTCGCCCACAACACCCACCTTGACCTTGGGCACCCGGGTGACCGGGATAGTGGCAAATTCCTTTGCGATCAGCGGGAAGGTGTGCTTCATTTCCCGGGAAGTAAAGCCCTTGCCTGCCAGCAGTGCACGGCCAAGACGGGCGATCCAGCGATCCACCATGCGGTCGGCGGCGCCCTTTTCGTTCTCGTAGGGAGCCACCTGATTGCGCAGCGCACACAGCATATCGCCGTAGAAGATGCAGGCGATGCACTTGCGCGCCAGCGGGAGGGTCATCTGGAAGCCGCTGTCCTTTTCCAGACCGGAAAAGTTCAGGCTTGCCACCGGGATCTGCGGGTAACCAGCCTTGACCAGCGCCTTGCGCAGCAGATGGATGTAGTTGGAGGCACGGCAGCCGCCGCCGGTCTGGGTGATCAGCAAGGCGGTGTGCTCCAGATCATACTTGCCGCTGTTCAGCGCATCCAGAAACTGGCCGATGACCAACAGCGCCGGGTAGCAGGTATCGTTGTGGACATACTTCAGCCCCAGCTGTGCCACGGCACTGCCGCAGTTGCCCAGCAGCTCACACTTATAGCCTTCGCAGCGCAGTGCGTACTCCATAAGCCGGAACTGGGTAACGGCCATGTTGGGGATGAGGATGGTGTGGGTCTTTTTCATCTCCGGGGTAAATTTGGGATAATGATATTCCATAGGTTCCTCCTATGTTACTCTAAACAAGATAGTCCCCGCAAAGACTTCCCCCGCCGGGGGAAGCCCTTCAGCCTATCTCAAGGTTTCTTTTACTCTGCCTTTTCTGCGGCGGCTTCGTCCCGCTCGTCCAGTGCGGCAAACAGGCTGCGCAGACGGATGTTCACGGCACCGAGGTTTGTGATCTCGTCGATCTTCAGCTGGGTATACAGCTTGTTGCCCCGCTGCAAAATCTCGCGGGTCTCGTCGGTGGTAATGGCATCCACGCCGCAGCCGAAGGACACCAGCTGCACCAGATCCATATCCTTCTGGGTGGTGCAGTACTTGGCGGCAGCGTACAGGCGGCTGTGGTAGGTCCACTGGTTCAGCACGCTGGTGGGGAACTTCTGCACCCGGTTGGAGATGCTGTCCTCGGTGACCACCGCAGCCCCGTGGCGGGTGATCAGGTGGTCGATGCCGTGGTTGACCTCCGGGTCCACATGGTAGGGGCGGCCTGCCAGCACAATGATGCGCTTGCCCTGACGGCGCGCCTCGTCGATGATCTCGCTGCCCTTTACCCGGATCTTTGCCATGTGTGCCTCGTACTCCGCGTAGGCGGCATCGGCTGCGGCCTGCACCTCCCGCTCGGAGATGCCGCCAAAGTACTTGGGCAGCACCTCCTTTGCCATCTTGTGCACAAAGTCCTTGGGACGGTGGATGCCCACATAATCATAGATGAACTTTTTGCCTTCCAGCTCCGGGCAGTTGCCTGCCAGAACCTCCGGGTAGTAGGCCACCACCGGGCAGTTATAGTGGTTGTCGCCCAGTCCCTCGTCCACATTGTAGGTCAGGCAGGGGTAGAAGATGGCGTCCAGCTGCATCTGGCTCAGCGCCTTGATGTGGCCGTGGCTCAGCTTTGCCGGGAAGCAGGCGGTATCGCTGGGGATGGTAGCCTGTCCGGCCAGATACAGCCCGCGGGTGGACACCGGGCTGGTGTGCACTGCAAAGCCAAGGCTCGTCCAGAAGGCGTACCAGAAGGGCAGCAGCTCGTAGAAGCCCAGACACAGCGGGATACCGATGGAGCCGCGCTTGCCGGGCACAGGCTTGTAGCTGGCCAGCAGCTGCTGCTTGTAGGCATACAGGTTCAGGCTGTTGTCCTCGCTCTTGCCGGTAACGGGCTTATCGCAGCGGTTGCCGGAGATGAACTTGCGGCCATCGGCAAAGGTGTTGACGGTCAGCTGGCAATGGTTGCCGCAGCCGCCGCACTTGACGCTGACCACCTGCTGTGCAAACTTTTCCAGTTCCTGCTCGTCCATCATGGCAGAGGTGGTCTGGTTGTTTTTATGGCTCTGGCGCAGGCCGTACAAGGCAGCGCCGTAAGCGCCCATCAATCCGGCAATGTCCGGCCGGATGACCTCCACGCCCATCTCTTTTTCAAAGGCGCGGAGCACGGCTTCATTATAAAAGGTACCGCCCTGTACCACGATCTTGCGACCCAACTCTTCCGGGCTGGAAGCGCGGATCACCTTGTACAGCGCGTTCTTGACCACGCTGATGGACAGGCCTGCGGAGATATTCTCGATGCTGGCACCGTCCTTCTGCGCCTGCTTGACCGAGCTGTTCATGAACACAGTGCAGCGGCTGCCCAAGTCCACCGGGCGGTCTGCGAACAGACCCAGCGCGGCAAACTCCTTGACGTCGTAGCCCAGCGCCTGCGCAAAGGTCTGCAAAAAGCTGCCGCAGCCGGAGGAGCAGGCCTCGTTCAGGAAGATGTTGCTGATGGCGCCGTCCTCGATCTTGAAGCACTTCATGTCCTGCCCGCCGATATCAATGATGAAGTCCACGTCCGGCATAAAGTACTTGGCAGCGGTAAAATGCGCCACCGTTTCCACCAGACCGTAATCACAGCGGAAAGCGTTCTTTACCAGCTCCTCGCCGTAGCCGGTGGTGGTGACGCTGGCCACCTGCAGCCCCGGATGCTCTTTGTAAATCTTGAGCAGCTGCTCCCGGATGAGGGGCAGCGGGTTGCCAAGGTTGGGCTGATAGTTGGTGTACAAGATCTGGCTCTTTTCGTCCACCACCACCAGCTTGACGGTGGTAGAGCCGGAGTCGATGCCGAGATGCACCGGCCCGCAGTGAGCACTAAAAGCCACGCGGGGCACACTGTGGGACATGTGCCGTGCGTGGAAAGCCTCGTACTCCTCCTTGCTGGCGAACAGCGGCGGCTCGCTGGCATAGGTAGCAGTGGCGGCGTACTTGTCCAGCGCAGCGGCCACCTCGGTGAGCACAAATTCCTTGTCGGCATACAACGCAGCGCCCAGCGCCACATACAGCAGACTATTTTCCGGGCAGGTGCCGGTCACGTTCAGCGCTTCATCAAAGCTTTTGCGCAGCACGGTGCTGAAAGTGAGCGGGCCGCCCAGATAGAGGATATTGCCCTTGATGGGGCGGCCCTGTGCCAGACCGGCGATGGTCTGGTTGACCACGGCCTTATAGATGCTGGCGGCGATATCCTCGGTGCGGGCGCCCTGATTGATCAGCGGCTGCACGTCACTTTTTGCAAACACGCCGCAGCGGCTGGCGATGGTATAGGTGCGCTGCGCCTGTTCGGCGGCCTTGTTCATCTCCTCAGCGCTCATCTTCAGCAGGGTGGCCATCTGGTCGATGAAAGCACCGGTGCCGCCGGCACAGCTGCCGTTCATGCGCACCTCGGTGCCGTTGGTCAAAAACAGGATCTTGGCATCCTCGCCGCCCAGCTCGATGACGCAATCGGTCTTGGGCATAAAGCGCTTGACCGCCACGCGGGTGGAGAACACCTCCTGCACAAAGGGCACACCGCAGCTGTCCGCTAAGCCCATACCGGCAGAGCCGGAGATGCTGAGCAGCGCCTTGCAGCCATGCAGCTGCTCGGCATCAATGCGCCGCAGCAGCTCCTGCGCCTTTTCCAGAATATGGCTATAATGTCGTTCGTATGTAGAATACAGCAGTTCATCATGCTCGCCCAGCACCACGCACTTGATGGTGGTGCTGCCGATGTCAAGACCTACTCTCACCTTGTTTTCCCTCCTAAGGACAAATAACCGGGACATAACACCCCGGCTGCCATGGCAAACAGCCGTTTGCAGCAAAGATGTGCAACGGCCGCTTTCTCTTTTCAGCAGCATGCATTGCGCAGCTACGCATTTTTTAAGCAACAAGCACAGCAAAAAATGCAGCAATTGCGTTTTTGCATACACTATTATTATAATCCAATCGCGGGCGGCATTCAATCCGTGTTGTTTATTTTACACGAAAAAAATAGTATTTTTTGCTCAAAAGGCTGAACTTTTTGTGAACAAGTGTCGGTTTTTGCCGTAAAAAAGCCGCCGCACAGAGTTTGTGCAGCGGCCTTGTACCGATGGGATATTGAAATAGTTTCCGCATGTGCTTTGGCCATTTCAGCGGTGATCTGCCTCTACGTCTCCACGCATAAAAATGCCTTTGGAGCGCTCCTTTTTCCTTACCGATTCACGAAATTCAGCACCAGAAACAGCAGCAGCATGTGCACGGGGTAAAAGGCGTAGCAGGCATACTGGAATGGCTTGCTGTGATAGCCCTGCCGACCGCGGTACAGCCAGATGGGCACCAGTGCCAGCAGCGCCAGCCCCTGCTGGCAAAGCTCAAAGTCCATGCCGAAGAGCTGAATGGGGTACATAAGCCCGCCCAGCAGCTCCACGTTGACCCAGTACAGCGCAGCCAGCTGCCCCAACAGACACCACCACTTGCGTCCATGGAAGAAGTAGAAGATGAACACAGTCAGCACCCCTGCGCCGTAGTAGTCCACCATGCCCAGCGTGCCCAGCACCGCGCCTGCCGCCACCACAAGGGCGGATACCAGCAGGTACAGTCCTGTTTTTTGCTTTTTGCGCACCGTTTCCATCAAGTGGATGCCCAGAATGCCCAAAAGCAGCGTCCAGATGACGTTCTGGTGCACCGGGTAGAACCATGTACCGCCGTACATCAAATCGAAGGGGATTTCCGAAAGCAGGGCAAACAGCAGCAGACGCAAGGTGTATTTTTTCAGGTCGTGGGTGTGAAAACAGCCCTCCACCGCCATAAAGGCAAAGATGGGAAACGCCACCCGCCCGGCACAGGTCAGCCATTCCTGCGCGGGCAGCAACGTCGCCCACAGGTGGTCCATCAGCATCAGCGCCATAGCAAGGATATGAAGAGCCGCTGCGCTCAGGTCAAAGCGGGTCGCAGCAGTGGAATGGATTGGTTTGGTTGACATACGCATACCTCGTCTTTGTCGAAATTTCGTTGTTCTATCTGGAATACGAACGAGTCCCGCAAAGAATTGCAGCCCCGGCCAGATTTTTCCACCGCCGGGGCTGCAGGAATGCTTTATTTTTTCTGCTGCGAATACCCCAGACACAAAAAGCTGGAGCCAAGGCAGAGCCATACCACCGCCGTGGAGTGATCCTCGCCGGTAAAAAAGTTCAGCGCCGCAGCAAGAAAAAACAACAGTCCGCTGAGATAAAACAGATTGCATTTTTTCATAGAGCATTCCTCCGGTTTTGGTTTTTTTCACCGGCTATTTTGGATACGGCAAGCGCAGGGGCGGCTGCCATTTTACTCCGCGTGCAAAGGGGCGCAGAGCGCCCACCCGGCACGCAGAAAGTGTGTGCCCGCAGCAGTCTGCGGGGCAAATTCATGAAGGGTGGCTTGCCTGCCTGCCCATGGAGACGTAAGCGCAAAAGCAGGAATGCGGGAAGGAGCAAGGGACGGTTTCGGCGAAAAAGCGTCTGGCGGTGGCGGAAAAGCCGAACGCAAGATTTTTTCATAATAGCTGGCTCGTAAGGTGAGCCGTACCAAAACTTCCTTGCGGAAATGTGCAGCGTTATAGTTCATCTGCACCTGAACCGGCAGCCGCGCGCCCGGCGCTTGCCGCACCCAAAATAGCCGGTGGAACGTTTATTTAGTTTTTGGCGTTTTCCAGATAGATCTCAAATGCCTCGGCAAAGCTGGCGTTCACATCAAAGGGGACAGTGTAGTCCACCTTGGAGGTCACAAGGCAGAGGTCCAGCCGGTTGGAGGTTTCGTCTGCCTGCCGGTTCAGTTTGCTCAGCGCCGCATGGATGACCTTGCGGTCGTAGTTGATGGTGGTCACCCGCTTCACATCGCAGCAGTAGGAGATCTGGTTGCCCTCGGCGTTGAAGCGGTAGCCGGTGCCCCCGCCGGAGAGCAGCTGCTCAGAACTGCGCAGGTCGTTCATCCGTTTGAAGGTGCGGGCAATGCTCTGCCGCGCGGCATTCAGGCTGACCTCGCTGTCCATATCCATGTCCAGTGCATCCTTTGCCTTGCGGATGGCGGCAAACAGGCGGCTCTTCTCCTCCAGCAGATAGAGCATGAACCGGGCAACGTCGGTGATCTGCTCTGCATATTCGGTCTGTGCCACGTCCATAACGGTCTCGTCCTCGGCCTCGGGCATCACCTTATGGCGCAGATAGGTGTTGGCCACCTTGGTCACGTTGGCATCGCAATCCAGAATGCCCTGCGCCTCGTCCAACAGGGACTGGAGCTTGTTCTGGTAGCGGAATGCTTCCTTCAGGTTCATAGTCGTTCCCTCCATCTTGTTTTTTCTGCTTTCAGCTTACCACAGACTGCCCGCCCGCGCAAGCCTTCCGGTAAAACAGACAAAACGCCCGCCCCGGTCATGCCGGGGCGGGCGTTTTGCATTTGCTGTGACACTTATTGGGATAAGAGATTGGCATTACTCAGCCGGCCATGCGCTCGGTGCGGCCTGCCTCCAGCATATAGCGCAGGAAGCCGGTCACGTCGGCGGGGTCGGTCACGGTGAGGTCAAAGCCCTTCTTGGGGGCAGTGTCCATCATCTGCAGCATGGAACGTGCGGTAGCGTCCTTTTTCAGGTCGCAGGTCTTGCCGTTGTCCAGATGCAGCAGCACGCTGCCGTGGCTGGCAGAAAGCTGGCGCATGAAACGTTCCTTATCAAAATACTCGATCCGAAGCATAGGAATACCTCCTTGATAAACTGGTTTATGTTACACTTGCCGTCCAGTCCTCTTTGGACAGGCGGCGGGAGAATAGCGGTTTTGCCCGGCAGTGGAAACGCTTGCACAGCTTGCGTCCCGGCTGCCTTGGTGCTATACTGAGCTTGGAAGCTCTGATAGGATAATACCACAAAACAATCGCAAATTATAGAACAGAACCGCATAGTATATGCAACAAAACCGGCATTGATAAAAAACATTCAAAGTATTGCGGAAAGGAATTGGTGAATATGGCATATCAGACAAGCTGTGCCTCTTATACCAGCGGCCGGGTGGGGCTGTCCAGCGCTACTGCCGTGGTGGCGGATGCCGCCGGGCGGGAGCAGACCCAGCACGGCAGCCCGCTGTTCCCTATTGCCTGCTATGCCGAGGATCTTTCCTGCTACTCGGTGGCGTGGCACTGGCACGAGGAATTTGAGTTCATTCTGGCGGCGTTGGGGCCCATTCATGTGGACGTGAACAAGACCCGGCTGACCCTGCAGACCGGGCAGGGGGTGTTCATCAACTCCGGGGCGCTGCACGCGGTAGAGCCTGCCGAGGACAGGGCGCTGCTGCACTCCGGCGTGTTCCAGCCCCGGCTTATCGGCGGCATGGACACCGTATTCTGGCAAAAACTCATCCGCCCGCTGCTGCAACCTGGCACGCCGCCCTTCTTTTTGCTGGACGAGGCCGTGCCATGGCAGCGGCAGGTGCTGCTCTGCCTGCGGGAGGCGTGGAAGGGCGTGGCGGACGAGCCCTTTGACTACGAGAACCGGGTGCGCTACCACCTTACCGCTGCCCTGCGGCTGCTCATCACCCAATGCGTCAGCGGCAAGGTGAAGGTATCGGAGCAGGAGCAGATCGCCTCGGAGCGGATGAAGCAGATGCTCCGCTATGTAGAGGAGCACTACGCCGAGGAGCTGACCGTGGAAAAGCTGGCCGGCTGCGTCGCTCTGAGCGAAAGTGCCTGCCTGCGCAGTTTCCGGCAGTTTCTGGGCATCACACCCATCCAGTACGTCAAGCAGTTCCGGGTGGAAAAAGCCGCCGAGCTGCTGCGCTCCACCCGGCTCAAGACCGGCGAGGTGGGGCTGGAATGCGGTTTTTCGGACGCCAGCTACTTTATCAAGACCTTCCGGGAGATCAAGCACTGCACCCCCCGGGAGTACCGTATCCGCTTCTGCTGAATAAAAGATAAAAATGCCGGGCAGAACCCTCTCAGGCGCTAACGCGCCAGCTCCCCCGAGGGGGGAGCTTCATTGCTACAAACTTTCAGATGCTAAAAAGCTCCCCCTTCGGGGGAGCTGGCATCGCACAGCGATGACTGAGAGGGTTTTCTATTTGCTGCCCGGCATTGCATTATAAAATTATCTCCTGCCAGCGCTCCGGCGGGATGACCGGCTCGGTGACAAAGGCTTCGGGGTTCGGGGCAAGAACATGGCGGGTGACCCGGAAGAGCCCCTCGGCGTCGCACAAAATGCAGCTTGCATCGCCAAATTTCGTGTTCCGGGCTGCGCCGCAGTCCAGATACGCCTGTTCCAGCTTGACGAAATCCTCCGAGATATGCGGCTGCTGCGCGTTGTAGTGGCGGCGCATATAGACGGTGTGCTGCGCCCCGGCTTCGTCCACCACGGTCATCTGCATGGGCTTGTCGGTCAGGCGGTTCGGCACGTTCAGTACTTCCTCCACGCTATGGATAAAGGTGTTGCGGGCGTGGGTGACCCCCAGCAGCAGCACTTTGCCGTGGACTGCCCGCAGCCGGTCGTAGCAGCCGCCGGGAGTGCAGGGGGTGTTGGCGTCCAGCTCTCCTTGCAGATACGCAGCCGCCCCCTTGCCGTAAGCCGCCATGCTGTGGGTGGGGTGCAGCGAGCGCACCACGCCGGGGCGCTGCCGGAACAGCTCCGGCAGAATGCCCACGCAGCACGGGCTGCGGCGCACATCGAACACCCGTTTTTCCTCGTTGATGAACCGCCATGTGTGGGTGGGCAGCAGCAGCAAGCCCTCCGTAAAAAACTCCATCCATGCGTCCAGAACCGTGTCTGCGCCGCCCTCCACCGGGCCGATGGACTTCATGGAGGAATGGATCAGGATGGTCTCGTTGCCTGTCAGCCCCATCGCGGCAAGGTCGTGCTTGAGGTCAGCCTTTGTATATGCCATGTCGTTTCTCCTTTTCGGGCATTTTGTCTGTACCCAGTTTACCGCCTTTTGTGCAGCAAAGCAAGCACGCACGCAAATAGGCAAACACCCTGTTGTATTTGCCGGGGACGAGCCGGTATCTGCGGGGTGTGTGCCCTTTCAGCTTTTTAGTAAAATCCTGTATACAGCATATCATCTCGCAGCGTTACCGCGAAACAAGCACAGCGCCTTGCAATTATAGCAATTTGATAGTTATTTCCTGTTTTCTTTGTGCATTTGGTACAACAGTCACTTGATCGCGGCATTTCATCAGCACTTTTCCCGCATTGCAAAGTGGTATATCCGTTTTCCAGTTTCAGGAACAGTTCCGTGCGCGAGCGCGCATGCTTGTATACAAGTGTTCAAATTAAGTTCCATTCCAGCATTGACATTCAGTTGCTGTAACGGTACAATGATAATAAGCTTAATTTACCGGATAAATGGAGAACGACTATGGCTACATTACAGCACACGGATGAGCTCTATCATATTCTCGAGGACGAGATCTGCGCGTTGAAGATCCTGCCCGGGGAAGCGTTGAGCGAAAACCAGCTGTGCAAGCGGTTCGGTGTTTCCCGCACCCCCATTCGCAGCGTTTTGCAGCGGCTGGAACAGAACCGCTTTGTGCAAATCATCCCCTGCAAGGGCACCATCGTTACCGCCATTGATATTGGCGTGGTAGATCAGCTCATCTTCCAGCGTGTTGCGGTGGAGGGCATGGTATTCCGGGATTTTGTACAGAGCTGCTCGCCCATGGAGATCCTTGCGGTAGAACACCTTTATAATATGCTGCTGGAAGCCGCCGCGGGGCGCAGCGCCCCGGAAAACTTTGATTTCAACCACTTTCTCAGCTGCGACCTCGCCATGCACGAGTACTGGTTCCACAAGACCAGCAAGGAGTACCTTTGGGAGCAGATGACCCGTCCGCAGGCAGACTACTCCCGCTTTATCCGTCTGGACATCGTGGGCGCACGCAACGTGCCCAGCGTTGTCAGCGAGCACGCCGAGATGCTGCGCATTCTGCGGGAGAAGGATCTGGACGCCATTGAGCCGCTGATGCGCACCCACCTGTACGGCGGCGTGAGCCGTATGGGCAGCAAGATCTACTCAGACGAATACCGCGGCTACTTCAAGCTGCCGGAGGGCAAAAAATAAAAAGGCCGCTGCACAGGAAACTGTACAACGGCCTTCTTCTGGTTGCGCCAGCAGGAGTCGAACCTACGATGGGGGAGTCAAAGTCCCCTGCCTTACCGCTTGGCGATGGCGCATCATGCAAAATAGTATAGCATATTTTCCGCTGTTCCACAAGAGGTGCGCCGCGTTTTTGCAGCTTTTTTCTGTGCGCCGCCTGCTGGGTTTGGGTCGTTTTTTGGCTTTGCGGCAAAGGTTTTGCGTTTTCCATATCCTGCCATGTTTTTACGAAAGGTAAGTTTTGCGGGATGCGTTTTTCAAAAAACACAGTCTACACGGGCATAAAATTCATCTTGCAAAGGTGAAATTTATTTTTTTCTTGATTTTTCTTATTATTTTCTCAAAAGACTGTATTTTTTGTTGCGGTTCTGGTACACTGAATGTGATAAAAATATGTTGAAGAAACTTCTCCTGCGTCCGGGCTATGCCCGGACGGGGCAGTGTCTCCATCTTTGTGAAGGAAAGCGAGGGATCTCATGAAAAAATTCCTGAAAACGCTGGTGGTCGGGCTTTGCCTGTTCACGCTGCTGTGCTGCGCGCTGCCGGCTGCATTTGCTGCCGACAAAACTTCAGGGAGCAAAAAGGAAGAGAACGTGTACGCCATTGGTATGGATGCCCAAGGCGGCATCTGCTCTACTGTGGTCACCTACACGAACCTGTCCGGCAAGCTGGAGAGCACGCCCGAGCAGCCTACCATGACGGGCTACACCTTTGACGGCTGGTACACCGAGCCGGTGGGCGGCAGCAAGGTGACCACCTCCACCGTGTTCACCTCCGATGCTACCATCTACGCTCACTGGACTGCCAAGGCCGGCACCACTGTGCCGCAGCCCACAACCCCGTCTGCCGCCACCCAGTGGCAGAAGTATGTAGGGCCTGCACTTGTAGCCGGTGCCCTGCTTACTACCCTGCTGGTCTCCACCATGTTCTGAACACCGCTGTAAACGCAATGATACCATTGAAGAAAGGGATCTTACTATGACTACTTCTACCATGAAAATGCCCGCCAGCTATTCCGCCATTGAGGCCGAGGAGATGACCTATCTGGACGGCGGTGCCAACAACGCTTATCAGGCCTTCCTGGACGTTGGTAAGGTGTTCAACTACATTGCCCGCATCTTCTCCGGTGCAAGCTCCATCATCAACAACGTCAACGTCATCTACCAGTCCTTTGTATCGCTGAACAGCCTGCTGGGCAGCTTCGGCAAGTAAAAGGGATCACCCCAAAGTCTGGATACGGGAGCCGCGCTTTTTACGAAAAAGTGCGGCTCCCGTTTTTCGTAGGCGAAGCAATTCAGTGTATTACTGCGCAGAACTTCACGCTCATGAATTATGAAGGGAAATTTTAACAACTCTGCAGTATATTACCTCATTTTTGGGTGTTTTGCACACAAAGCAGAACAATTTGCGATATTTTTTTGGGCTTTACCTCTTGATTTTGTGTCTGATTTGTTATATTGTTGTTACAGGGAATGTGCTACAATAGGGTAGCTTATAGAAGACCTCTCTGGTCGCGCAAATCGCGCGGAGGCAAGCGACTTTTCAGGCATTTTCTTTAAGTTTTTTCGTTATCTTTACATTCGGGAGTTTGTACACAAATGGCAGATCGTGAACTGCGGCGGATGCACCGCGCTGAACTGATAGAGATCATCTATGCGCTGAAACAGAGCGAGGACCAGCTCAAGGCGCAGAACGCCGCGCTCACCGCGCAGCTGCAGGACCGGCAGCTGCGGCTGGAAAACGCCGGTTCCATCGCGCAGGCCGCGCTGGAGCTGAACAACGTGTTCGCCGCCGCGCAGGCTGCCGCCGATGACTATCTGCATTCAGTACAGGCCAGCCTTGCGGACACCGACGCCACCGCTGCCAACACCCTTTCGCAGGCGCGCAGCGAGGCCAAACGCATTCTGGAACAGGCGCAGGCAGACGCCGACAACCTGAAGGCGCAGGCGCAGCAGGAATGCGACGCCATGACCGCTGACGCCGCGCAAAAGCGTACCCAGACCGAGGCCGACTGCAAGGCCATGGTAGAGCGCGCCGAGCAGGAGGTGCAGCAGCGCTGGCAGGCATTTGACCGCAAGGCTAACGATCTGCTGGACCAGTACCGCAGCACCGACGGTCTGCCTTCGGAGGAAACATGAAAAAACGCGATATCCGGTTCGCTTCCATTCCTTCCACCGAGGAAGTGGCCGCAGAACGTGAGCGTCTTGCGTACCAGAGCCGCTACCAGCGGGTGCTGCGCAGTACGATCTATATTCTGGTGGTGGTAGCCGCAGTAGCTGTGCTGCTGGCTACGCTGTTTCTGCCGGTGCTTCAGGTCTCCGGCGACAGCATGAACCCTACGTTAAATGATAAGGACATTATCCTGCTGGTAAAATCCAACCACATTGAAAACGGTGAGTTATGCGGGTTTTATTGGCAGAACAAGCTGCTGCTCAAGCGCATCATCGGGCAGCCCGGTGATGTGATCGATATGGACGTGAACGGCGTGGTCTCGGTAAACGGCGTGGCGCTGGACGAACCTTATGTGGACGCGCTGACCGTGGGCGAATGCGACATCCGGTTCCCCTATCAGGTGCCGGAAAACCGCTACTTCGTGCTGGGCGACCACCGCTCCACCTCCATCGACAGCCGCAGCAGCGTGATAGGCTGCGTTGAAAAAAGCCAGATCGTTGGCAGGGTTTTCCTGAGGATATGGCCCTTGTCCAGCTTCTCGTTGATCCATTGACCCCGGGAGGAGGTATTCCGTTATGAACGACATTCTTAGAACGTACATGGAGCGGTTCCGCGAGGACCGGCACACCCTGCGGCGCTACACCGCGTTTGTGCTGGCACTTGCCATGATCACCACCCTGTTCGTCAACTGGCAGCTGCATGGCGTGGGCATCTCGATGACCGCACAGTACCAGTGCGGCGAGGAGGAGCACACCCACACGGCTGATTGCTACACCAAGGTGCTGACCTGCGGTTATAATGAAGGCGACCTTGAAAACGCAGCCGAAGTGGCCGCCGCCGAGGCCAGCCAGCCCAGCGCCGAGGACGAGATCATGCCGCTGGCACTGGAGCCGCAGATCGAGTTTGTGCCCCACGAGCACACCGAGGACTGCTACACCGAGGTGCAGACCCTGACCTGCATGGAGGAAGAGCACGTCCACGGTGACGACTGCTTTGACCCCGAGGACGGCAGCCTGATCTGCGACAAATTTGAGCATACCCACGATGAAAGCTGCTATACCACCGAGTACGAGCTGACCTGCGGACTGGAAGAGGGCGAGCTTGTGGAGCAGGTGGTGGAGCCCACCCAGAGCGCCGAGCTGGCGGCTATGGCTGTGGCCGAGCCCGTGGCGCTGGCGCCGATGGTGGACACCGTGGAGCCCATCTACCACCACCACACTGACGCCTGCTACGAGGAAGTGCTCACCTGCCCCCTGCCGGAGCACCACCACACCGTTGCCTGCCTGAGCGACACTTCTGCCGACCTTGAGACCCCCGAGGAGTGGCAGGCCGCCAACGCCGAGGCCGTGATGACCGGCAACTGGGCCGAGGATCTGGTCAGCGTGGCGCAGACCCAGCTGGGCTACGAGCAGAGCGAGAAAAATTTTGAGATCGACCCCGCGGACGGCGTGACCCTGCGCTACTACTCCCGCTACGGTCAGTCCTACGGCAACCCCTACGGCGAGTGGGACGTGATGTTCCTCTCTTACTGCCTGAAGTACGCCGGTATCCCCCAAAGCGCTATCCCGCAGGAGGCCAGTGTGCTTGCCCTGCGCAGCTCCATGAGCGACATGGAATGGCTGCTGGACGGCGAGGACGGCAGCGCCGCCGATGTGGGCGACATCGTTATTTATAATAAGTACGTCACCCGCACCGTGGCTGTGGACAGCAGCGCCGACGGTGCAGCGGACAGTCTGGACGACCTGTTCAGCATGGACGCTGAGGGCGAGAACGGCGCAGAACTTGAGGAATCCGGCGCTGCTGCGTTGGATGCCGCCCCCGCCGCTGAGGACGCGACCACCCTCGATACCCCTGACCTCCCCGATATCCCCGACACCGTTGACACGGACCAGCCCGCCAAAAATCCTGTGGACAGCTCTGACACCGCTGTGCCCAGCGTTGTTTTCCCCGCTGCCGAGCCGCAGACCACTACCGTGACTGACGCTCAGCCCGTGGAGACCGTGGGCATCGTGAGCGCAGTGGACGATGACACGCTGACCGTCATCTCCGGCGATGTGGACGGCAAGGTGGCTGAAGTTACCCTTTCCAGCGCCGAGGTTCTGGGCGTGGTGAGCGTTGCCGCCGCCCAGTACGCAGACGAGATGCTCTCCTCTGCCGTTGACGGCGCACTGCGGGCACCTATGATGCTTGCAGCGGCGGGTGACACCCTTACAGCCATTCACTACGTTGACTATTTCGACGAAACCAAGGTAACCGGTACTGGCGGTATTACCGGAACTACTGTTACTGTAAATGGCAAGGCTGTCACCGGTAACATCTCTTTGAATAACAACGATAAACTTCAGCTGGACTATGATTTCTATATTCCCGCTGATGTGCTGAACCTTGAAACCGGAAATAACATCCTGACTTACCATCTTCCTGATGGTGTCGTACCTACTGAAACTAGAACATTTGCTCTTGATGATGGTAAGGGTACTATGACCGTTCAGAAAGACGGCACGATCATTCTGACGTTCAATAATAACTTTGAGCCGCATAAGCCTTTTACCGGTAAGTTTTACCTGAACGCTAAAGTGAAAACTGACGAAATCGGAGATGGCGGCGAGATAAAATTCCCCGGCAGTTCTGCTACGATCATCGTTAATAATCCTCGTGGCATCAGCATTGATAAAAAAGGTACCTATGATGAAAAAGACGGTAAACGCATCCTTCATTATACGGTCACTGTAAGTTCCTCTGACGGTTGGGATGAGTTGATTCATATTGATGACAAGCTGGACAACACCGGTAAAGTCACCGGTAAGTATGTGCAAAGTTCCATCAATCTTACCGACAAAAAAGGCAATAAAATCGACCTTGCCGGGCATCTGACATGGGGCACTGCTCCCGAGCAGAGTTTTTCCATCAAAGACCTTCCCAAAATGAACGCAGGTGACAAATACATCCTGACCTATGATGTTGAATTGTCCGGTTCGTATGATGGCTCTGGTTCCGGCAGTTTCCATAACTATGCATGGACAAACAACAATCAAAAGACCGACCCGTGGATATGGCACAGTAACTACATTGATAAACAAGGCAGCTATAATAACGAGGACGGTTATATGTACTGGACCGTTACCCTGTCTAACTATTATGGCGGCAACCTGAAGGGCTATAAGGTCACGGACGCTCTCAAAACCAATGGCGCAGCCATTGTGGGAGATGTTACCATTACCGCAAAGGACAAAAACGGTCAAGTCACTACGTTTGATACCATTACTGGTGTTGAAGGTAAGGATAAATTCAACTATACGTTTAAAAAGGATGCCACTGACACTGAATACACCTTCTACTATAAGACCACTGTTCCGGCTGGCGCTACAACAGTAAAGAACGACTCCACCGTTGAAACAGACGATGGCGGCAAGTATGATGCAAGTGCAGAGCCCGGCATAACAGACCGCAGTTGGAGTGTATCCAAATCGACTTCCGGTTCTTTGATTGAAACCTCTACCCCTAATCTGCTCAAAGCACCGTGGAAGATCGAAGTTGTTGTGCCGAACAAGTGGGACAAGTACTTTATCATAGATAAAATTTACTCTCCAAAAGACTATGATGAAATCCACTATGGCATCGCCACAGATCTCCAGAAGGAAATTGAAAATAGCCTTACATTCACTCTGGTAGATAATTCCACAATTTCCTATCAGGAAGCCGTTAATGCGGGTGTCAAGATCGATATTCAGTATGCTACTTATGCGTACGCTTTCAACGATGATGATGGTACACTCAGACCAGGTTCAACAGAAATCAAAGCAACTGACAGCAAAAGCAAGGTTTACTCGTTCTGCATCAGGCTGACCAAAACAGACGCATACAAGGGTAAAAACATCAAGAAGATGACCATTGACAGCTACTCTACCTATGTGGATGTAACAAATGTCAAGCCTAGCGAAAAGATCACCATTAGAAACAAAGCCAATAGTGTAGATGCAAAGTACTACTACACCAAGCCCAAGGAACCTACCAAATTTGAAAAGGGCGTGTCTAGGAATAGTGCGGGAGAATATAGCACTGGTGATTTCGTTGACAAACTTGATGATGTTGACTATAAGGAGAGCGGACGGACTCTCTACTATCAGCTCACCCTTGATACCTCTGACCTGACTGCATTTAAAGATAATATCTACACCGTTACCGATAAGTTGCCTGCCGGTCTGAAGTATGTGGAAGGCTCTGCCCACGGCGCATTCCGCCGACCGTCTGACGGTGCCGCTTACTATAATTTTTATCGTGACTACGATCCATGGTTTAAGAACGACGGCATAGCGCAGTTTTCGTTCGATAATGCTACCCATCTTGATAAGTTCTTTGCGGTCAACGCAACCACCTACTCCCGTACCGAGGGGCAGACCCTTACGTTCGAAATCAGGAATCTGTTGTCCCTGAACAATAATAAGGAGCGTAATTACTTTAAGGAGAGCAGCGGTTTCTATATCCGGTACGCGGTAGAGGTCGACGCTGATCTGTGGAAAAACTGGAATGGTACCGGTATAGAAAACGACTCCAAGGACGAACGCACCTACATCAACGCCGCAAAATGGGGAGACCTTGACGCCAAAGCCGAGGTGACCCTAAAGCGCAAGACTGAAAACCTGAAAAAGGATGCCGAGCAGCTGAAGGACGAGTACGGCAACAAAATCGGCAGCGCTGCATACACCATTAAGATCAACCCCGGCGCAAAAGACCTGATTCCTGACAGCGACACTGTAACTCTTACGGATACTCTTACCGTTCAACAGGGCTTTACCGCCGAGTTGGATCTGGATTCCGTCCAGTTGTATGATGCCGCAGATACTACCTTCAGTAATCCGCTGTCCCGTGATGAATATACCTTCCGTTATACCAGTCATGTGGATGCAGCCAGCGTCAACACCTACACCATGGAGCTTACCGTTCCCGACCAGCGTGCACTGGTGCTGAAGTACACTTACAAGACCAGTGCCGGTATCAACCAGAGTGTAAAACTGGATAACCATGCTGTTTTGGGTGGAAAATGGGATGCAAGTGATGACATGACCCTGCAAGATATGAAAGGCGGCGGTTACGTTTCGCAGAGCAAGTTGGTTGTGCACAAGGTAGACAGTGCCAATCAGGCCAATGGTCTGAAGAACGCAAAGTTCAGTCTGCATTGGTTCAATCCTACAACCAGCAGCTGGGAAACTACCGCCAAGCAGCACTTTACAAGTGACGAAGCCGGTAAGTTTACTATTTATATCGGTGATGAGGATCTGGAAGCAAAGCACGATACCCTTTACAAGCTTGTAGAGGAAGCGGCTCCCGATGGCTACCGCAAAACCAGCAAGACCTTCTACTTCATCTTCCCCTCCGAAGGTGAAACCGATGCTCAAGCCTACGCCAAGGCACTGGGTGGTAAAGCATCTGATGTCAATGGTAATGCGTTGCCGTTGCTGGCAGACAGCAACCTGATGATCTGCATATTCAATGAGCAGAGCGATCTTTATATTCCCAACGAGCGTAGCCAGTTGATCATTCGCAAGTTCTGGACGAACCAGTACAACGAAGCAACTGCACCCAAGGAAACCTCTGTTACTGTCAAGCTGTACAAGTATGCAAAGGACGGTGTCCGCGCAAACGGTACGTTTGTACAAACTATCACTTTGGACAATACTAACAATTGGACATTCACCTACAACAACTTGGAAGAGGGCTACCTCTACTACATTGAGGAAGCTTCTACCGGCGGCAAGTACGAAGTGATCTACAGCGACAGCAACACAGCCGGTGTGGAAAACGGCGGTCTGCTTACGCTGACCAACAAAGAAAAAGACAACTCCCACTACGAGCTCCCCTCTACCGGCGGGGCCGGTACACTCCCGTACACAGCCGTGGGCGGCACAATGATGCTGTCTGCGCTGGCATATAGTTTTATCCACCGCAAGCGCAGACGCGAAGGGAGGGCAGATGACTAAACTGCACTTCCCTGCTGGCGTTCCGGGGCTAAGTCCCCGCCCGCCCAGCGCAATGTTTACGCGATAGTCCGAACAAAAACCACACCCCTCCCCCCTGTGCAAAACGCGGGGGGCGGCAAGGGGCAGAAAAAAGAAAGGAGCTTTTTCCATGAAAAAAGCAATGAAGAAACTCATGGCTGCGCTGCTGGCAGTTGCTATGGTTTGCGCCATGGCCATCCCGGCGTTTGCTGAGGGTGCTGGTACTGGTACTGCTGCCGCTGGCACTACTTACACTATTACCATTAATAATCCCGTTGGCACTTATAAAGCTTACCAGATTTTCTCCGGCGATCTCCATGGCGATGTTCTGTCCAACATTGATTGGGGTACTGGTGTCACCGAGGCTGGTAAAGCTGAACTCGGCAGTGCTAAAGGCAGAGCTGACACCCTCACTAACGAGGCTTCCGTCAAGGCTTTTGCTACGGAAGTAAGCAGGTATCTTGGTACGTCTTCCGGCAGTTACGCTGATGGCCAGATCACCGGTCTGGCTGCCGGTTATTATCTGATCAAGAATGATACCGTAGGCGATAATGAAACTTACACCAGCTTTATTCTGAAAGTTGTTAAGAATGTTACGGTTTCCCCGAAGGGTGATAAGCCCACTCTGGAAAAGAAAGTCATGGATGCCAACGACACTGAAGGCTCTACCTCCGGCTGGCAGGACAGCGCCGACTATGACATCGACGATGACGTTCCTTTCAAGCTGACTGCAAAGATTGCAAGCAACTTTGATGATTATTCCACTTACAAGTTCGTATTCCACGACGAACAGTCTGCAGGTCTGACCTTTAAACCGGAAACTGTCGAGGTTACTGTTGGCGGCACCAAGCTGAACCCTGCTGACTACACTGTTGAAACCAACCTGACCGATGGCTGCACCTTCCATGTTGTGATTAATGATCTGAAAAAGATTTCCAGTGCAGCTGCAAACGTTGATGTCGTTGTTGCGTACAAATCCAAGCTGAACGAGAAAGCTGAGATTGGCTCCAAGGGCAACCCCAACGAGGCATCTCTGGAATACTCTAACAACCCTCATAACTCCAACGATACTACCACCACTCCCAAGGACAAGGTCACTGTTTTCACCTTTAAGGTCGTTGCAAACAAAATCAATGGCGCCAATGATAAACGTTTGAAGGGTGCTGCTTTTGCACTGTATAAGAAGGGCAAGGATTCTGCTTGGAAACTGGTCGGTCTCAACAATGCTACTGAAACCGACGGTAAGTATACCATTGTAGATCCCGATCAGACCGAGTTTGATTGGGTCGGTCTGGATGACGGCGAGTATAAGATTGAAGAGATCATCACCCCTGCCGGCTTTAACTCGATCGATCCCCAGACCTTTAAGGTCACTGCTACACATGACGAAACTTCTGCTGATCCTAAGCTGACTGCTCTGTCCGGTAACATGACTTCTGGCGAGATCACCTTTACCCCCAACAAGGATGATGGTTCTTTGACTACCGACATCGTCAACAACGCCGGCACTACCCTGCCCGGCACCGGCGGCATCGGCACCACCATCTTCTACGTTGTTGGCGGCGGCCTGATGGTTGCAGCAGCCATCCTGCTTATTACCAAAAAGCGCATGGAGAACCGCTAAGCTCTCCTTTTCCCCGGCACAGAGCGGGGCCGCAAGGCCCCCTGCTCTGATCCTGAAACTATAACGTTAGGGAGTAGCCCATGAAAAAGAACAAAAGCACCATTATACTGATCCTCGTCTTTTTCGTGGGTCTATCCGTGATGTTATACCCCACCATCAGCGATTACGTCAACCAGCGCAACCAGTCCCGCGCGGTGGCAAGCTACGCGCAGGACGTGGACAACATGACCGATGCGGATTACAGCGCCTACTTTGACGCCGCCGATGCCTTTAACGCACAGGTGGCCGCCAACGAAAACGCCCTTTACCGCCCGGATCAGCTTACCGGCTACAACGAAACGCTGGATATTACCGGCACGGGCATTATGGGTTACATCACCATCTCCAAAATCGGCGTGGAGCTGCCCATCTACCACGGCACCGACGACAGCGTGCTGCAGATTGCCGCAGGCCACTTAGAGGGCACCAGCCTGCCGGTGGGCGGCGCATCCACCCACGCGGTCATTTCGGCACACCGCGGCCTGCCCAGCGCAAAGCTGTTTACCAACCTCGACCAGCTGGAAGTGGGCGATACCTTTACCATCACCGTGCTGGACCGGATGCTCACCTACGAGGTGGACAAAATTTCCATCGTGCTGCCCACCGAGACCGATGAGTTGAAGATCGCCGAAGGCAAGGACTACGTTACCCTGATGACCTGCACCCCCTATGGCATCAACACACACCGCCTGCTGGTGCGCGGCCGCCGCGTGGAGACCCCGGATCAGTACAAGCACCTCCGCGTTACCGCCGAAGCGCTTAAAATTGAACCCATTATTGTTGCGCCCATTATGGCGCTGCCCATGCTGCTGATCTTGCTGATCGGTATGCTGCTTTCTACACGCAAACCCAAGAAAACGAGAGGTGAAGAACATGAAAAGCATTGATCTGCGTCATCGTCTGGCGGCTGTGCTGCTGGCTGTGTGTCTTGTGGTATGCTGCGCCCTGCCGGCGTTTGCCACCAGTGCCAACATTGTGCTGGGGCGGCTGGGCTCGCTCCACGTCCGCCTGTACGACACCCACAACGATGTGCCCCTGCGCGGCGGCGAGCTGACCCTGTATCAGGTGGCCTCGGTCAAGCGCACAAACGGCAACCTGTACTTTGACTATACCGGCGATTTTGCGGGCTGCGGCGTGGTGCTGGGCGACCTTTCCGACAGCACGCTGGCTGACCAGCTGGTAAAGTACCTGCCCGTTGTGCCCGCCATTGCCGCCCAGCAGGACGTGAACGAAGAGGGCTACGCCGACATTACCAAGCTGCCGCAGGGTCTGTACTTGGTCGTGCAGACCGAGGCATCCCACGGCTACGAGGCCATCAAGCCCTTCCTTGTGTCCATCCCCATGCCCGATGGCGACAACTGGATCTACGATGTGGACGCCACCCCCAAGGTAGGCGCTACCATCCCGGAAACGCCGGACACCCCCGACACCCCGGATGTGCCTGACACGCCGCCGGATACGCCCGACACTCCGGAGCAGCCGGATAATCCCGACACCCCGGTAAGCCCGGACAGCCCTGAGAACCCGGTAAGTCCCGACAGCCCGGACAATCCCGTAAGCCCTGAGAACCCGGACAACCCGGTCTCCCCTTCCAACCCGGATAAGCCCGTTCTGCCCCAGACCGGTCAGTTGAACTGGCCCGTGCCGGTGCTGGCTTGCAGCGGTGTGCTGCTGTTTGCCGCAGGCTGGGTGCTGAACCGTCAGGGCAAAAAGGAAAACTGACTTTGCACTCCTTTCTTTTCGGCACAGCGTGGCGTTGTGTGCCGAATTTGCTCCCCCGCAAGGGGGAGCATTTTTTGTGTTCTCTCCCCTGCCGGGCACAGTACCCCTTCCGTCAAAGCCTACGGCTTTGTCACCTTCCCCAAGGGGACGGCTTTTGGCGGTGAAGAGAAAGTTTGCGGCAGTGCCTAAGGCGTCCCTTTGGGGGAGCTGACACGGCGCAAGCCGTGTCTGAGGGGCACACGCAAAAGAGCCGCTGTACAAAAAGTACAGCGGCTCTTATTTTATGCAATCTGTATTAGGTTTTTACTGCTGCTGGGCGGCCTTTTTGGCTTCCAGAGCCAGAATGGCATCGCGGCGGCTCAGGTTGATGCGGCCCTGCTGGTCGATGTCGGTCACCTTGACCACGATGGCATCGCCCACGGCCACCACATCCTCCACGCGCTCCACACGCTTGGTGTCCAGCTTGGAGATGTGCACCAGACCTTCCTTGCCCGGTGCGATCTCAACGAAGGCACCAAAGTTCATCAGGCGGGTCACCTTGCCCTTGTAGATGGCACCGATCTCGGGGTCCTCCACAATGGTCTTGATGGTAAAGATGGCGCGCTTTGCGTCCTCCTGATCCACGGCAGAGACGAACACATGGCCGTCCTCCTGCACGTCGATCTTGCAGTTGCAGGTGGCGCAGATATCCTGAATGACCTTGCCGCCCTTACCGATCACGTCCTTGATCTTGTCGGTGGGGATCATCATGCTGAACATCTTGGGTGCCCAGCGGCTCAGCTCCTGACGGGGCTGTGCGATCACGGGCTTGATGATCTCGTCCAGAATATACAGCCGACCCTTGCGGCACTTCTCGAAGGCCTCGGCAATGATGTCGTAGGTCAGGCCGTCGATCTTAATGTCCATCTGGATGGCGGTAATGCCCTTGCGGGTGCCGCCGACCTTAAAGTCCATATCGCCGTGGAAGTCCTCCACGCCCTGAATGTCCAGCATGGTCATCCAGCGCTCGCCCTCGGTGATCAGGCCGCAGGAGATACCGGCAACCGGAGCCTTGATGGGCACGCCTGCGTCCATCAGTGCCAGCGTAGAGCCGCAGATGGAAGCCTGAGAGGTGGAGCCGTTAGAGCTGAGCACCTCGGACACGCAGCGGATGGTGTAAGGGAACTCCTCCAAGGAGGGCAGCACCGGCACCAGAGCACGCTCAGCCAGTGCGCCGTGGCCGATCTCGCGGCGGCCGGGGCTGCGCGGTGCGCGTGCCTCGCCCACAGAGTACGGCGGGAAGTTGTAGTGGTGGATATAGCGCTTGGTCTGCTCGTCGGTCAGGTCATCCATCAGCTGGTTGTCCTTGGTGCCGCCCAGCGTGCAGGTGGTAAGCACCTGCGTCTGGCCACGGGTGAACATGCCGGAGCCGTGCACGCGGGGCAGGATGCCCACCTCTGCGGCCAGCGGGCGGATCTCGTTGATGCCGCGGCCGTCCACGCGCTTGCCTTCATCCAGCAGCCAGCGGCGCACCACGAACTTCTGCATCTTGTAGCTTACCAGATCCAGATCAGCGGCGGACAGGTCGGGGTATTCCTCGGCGATCTTGTCCATGATGGGCAGCAGGGCTGCGTCACGCACGTTCTTGTCGTCGGTGTCCATGGCGGCCTTGAAATCGTCCAAGTACTTATTCTGGATGGCGTGGAACACGTCCATGTCCAGACCCACAACCTGGAAGTCGATCTTCGGCTTGCCGCGCTCGGCCACGATCTTGTTGATGAACTCGATGATCTTCTTGATCTCAACGTGTGCGGTCTTGATGGCGGTCAGCATAGTGTCCTCGTCCACCTCGTTGGCGCCGGCCTCGATCATCACGATCTTGTCCATGGTAGCGGCAACGGTCAGGGCAAGGTCGCTCACCTTGCGCTGCTCCTGGGTGGGGTTCAGCACGATCTCGCCGTCCACCAGACCCACCTGCACGCCGCCGATGGGGCCGTTCCACGGGATATCGGACACAGCGGTCACCAGAGAAGCGCCGATCATACCGGCGATCTCGGGGCTGCAATCCGGGTCAAGGCTCATGACGGTCATGGTAATGCACACATCGTTGCGCATCTCCTTGGGGAACAGCGGGCGCATGGGGCGGTCCACCACGCGGCTGGTCAGGATGGCGCGCTCGCCGGGGCGGCCCTCACGGCGCATAAAGCTGCCGGGAATGCGGCCTGCGGCGTAGAGCTTTTCCTCGTACTCCACGTTCAGCGGGAAGAAATCCACGCCCTCGCGGGGCTTGGGGCTCATGACCACGTTGCACATCACGCAGGTCTCGCCGTAGCGGATCAGTGCGCTGGCATTGGACAGGCCGCACATCTTGCCCATTTCAACCTTGAACGGGCGGCCGGCCAACATGGTTTCGTAGACCTTGAAGTTGTCAAAGGTCTCTTTGCGGGAACCAAATTCGATTGCCATTGTTTCTGCCTCCTTGTTTTTCGGATCGTTCTATCCAAAAAGCCGTGGCGTGCGCATTATAGCAATAAATCCAGCGTCCCTGCCCGCAGGCACAGGCGTTCGATTTACTGCTGCAATACGCTGCCACCGCTATTTTGTGCGCATGGGATACATGGAGCTATACATAAAGCAAAGGGCAGGTACCTTTGCGGTACCTGCCCTCCGTTAAAATTACTTACGCAGACCCAGAGTTGCGATCAGAGCACGGTAACGCTCGATGTCCTTCTTCTGGAGATAAGCCAGCAGATTGCGGCGACGGCCAACCATCTTCAGCAGACCGCGGCGGCTGTGGTGATCGTTAGGGTTCTTCTTCAGGTGCTCGTTCAGCTCGTTGATGTGAGCGGTCAGCAGAGCGACCTGAACCTCGGGGGAGCCAGTGTCCTTCTCGGTCAGAGCGACTTTGGCCATAACTTCCTGCTTATTCATAATACAGTACCTCTTTCAAGTAATTTATCTGCCTATGGCACAGCGGCGGGAAACGGTTCTCCCAAAAGCGGGCATACTCCCAGCCCCGTACCACGGTAACAGATACAGTATACCAGATTGCCCGGCAGATTGCAAGAAGATTTTTGTCCGCAAGCCTTAATTTTTTACAATGCCGCCCCAGTACAGCTGCACCTCCGGCAGCTTCTTTTTGCGCAGCAGAAACACGGTGGGGATCAGGTACACCGCCACCGACAACAGCCGCGAGGCATCGTAGCCGCTCACACTCTCGGCCACGCTGGTGGTGCCGTACAGCCCGCCGATGAGCATAGAGGCAATGTCCATGGCGCTGTGCAGGAACACCGTCACCCACACATTGCCGGTGCGGAAGTAGATGGCGGCCAGCATCACGCCCAGCGAAGCCGCAAATACGCACTGCATCAGCACGCCAAAGGGTGCCGAGCCGAGCAGGTTGCTCAGGTGCGCCGCGCCAAACAGCACACCGGACACAAGACAGGCTTTCCACACCCCGGCGCGGGCGGTGCCGTAGCGCTCCAGCAGGGTCTGGGCAATAATGCCCCGGAACACCAGCTCCTCAGCTACGCCCACAAGGATCATATTCAGCATAAAGGTCAGGATGCGGGGCAGCGGCAGCAGCGGCGTGTCCGGACGGCCAAAAGCCAGCGTTCCAAAGGCCGTGTACCCGATGAAGAACAGCGGGTACATGCCCACCAGCAGCCCGTTTAGAAAGCCGCAGCCGCGCCGGTGCAACAGGTCCAGCCTGCCGGTGCGGGCCAGCAGCAAAAGCGCCACCGCCAACCCGACAGCCTCCTGCACAGAGCCCAACAGGTAGCTGTCCATGGTGTCAAAATCCACGCCCGCCACTGCCAGCCCGATGGTAGCCAGCAGGCTGAACACGACCATGCTGCCAAGGAACAGCACCTCGGACAGGATACAATAAAGAATGGGGTGCGCAGTGCGCAGCCGTTTGAGCATAAGTACAGCCCTCCCTATCAATGATAGCCCTATTCTACCACGATTCTTTCCAAAGCGATAGGGCGAAAATAAAGTGTGCTGCCGGGAGATCGGGGGTCTGTGAACGGCTTGCAGCATCTTTTTACAGAAAGTTCATGTAAAAACGGGCTAAAATAGCCTTGCAGATTTGACGTGTCTGCCGCTTTGGTGTATCATATATTTGTATTGTTATGCGCGATTCCGGGCGCATCACAGCCCGATTTTTAAGATTTATGAGGTGTGACCTATGTCCCTTGTTGAAAAACTTTTTGGCAGCTTCTCTGACCGGGAGCTGAAAAAGGTGAACCCCATCACCAAACAGGTGCTGGCGCTGGAGCCCAAATATCAGGCCATGTCCGATGCCGACTTACAGGCGCAGACTGCCGCCTTCAAGCAGCAGCTGTCCGATGGCAAAACGCTGGACGACATCCTGCCAGATGCCTTTGCCGTCTGCCGCGAGGCTGCATGGCGCGTGCTGGGCATGAAGCACTTCCCGGTGCAGGTGACCGGCGGCATTGCCCTGCACCGCGGCGATATTGCCGAGATGCAGACCGGTGAGGGCAAGACCCTTGTGGCTACCCTGCCCGCCTACCTGAACGCCCTGACCGGCGAAGGGGTGCACATCGTTACCGTCAACGACTATCTGGCCAAGCGCGACAGCGAGTGGATGGGCAAGCTCTACCGCTGGCTGGGGCTGACCGTGGGTCTGATCGTACAGGGCATGGACGGCGACGCCCGCCGGGCCGCCTACAATGCCGATATCACCTACGGCACCAACAATGAGTTCGGCTTTGACTACCTGCGCGACAACATGGTGACCTACAAGGCCAACATGGTGCAGCGCGGCCACGCCTACGCCATCGTGGACGAGGTGGACTCCATCCTGATCGATGAAGCCCGCACCCCCCTGATCATCTCCGGCCGCGGCGAGGACTCCTCCAGCCTGTATACCCAGGTGGACCGCTTTGTGCGCACCCTGCACAAGAGCGTGGTGGTGGAGCTGGAGGATAAGGTCTCCACCGACGAGCAGGCCGATGGCGATTACGTTGTGGACGAAAAACACAAGACCTGTACCCTGACCGCCGCCGGCATCAAAAAGGCCGAGGCTTATTTTAAAGTGGAAAACCTTGCCGCCGCCGAGAACATGACCCTTGCCCACCACATCGATCAGGCCATCAAGGCCTACGGCGTGATGCAGCGGGATATCGACTATGTGGTCAAGGATGGTCAGGTCATCATCGTGGACGAGTTCACCGGCCGTCTGATGATCGGCCGCCGGTACAACGAGGGTCTGCATCAGGCCATCGAGGCCAAGGAGGGCGTGAAGATCGCCGCCGAGAGCAAGACGCTGGCTACCATCACCTTCCAGAACTACTTCCGTATGTACAAAAAGCTGTCCGGTATGACCGGTACCGCCCGCACCGAGGCCACCGAGTTTACCGAGATCTACGGTCTGAACATCGTCAGCGTGCCCACCAACCGCCCGGTGCAGCGCAAGGACTACCCGGACGCCATCTACAAGACCGTGGAGGGCAAGTACCGTGCCGTCATCGAGCAGGTAATGGAATGCCACAAGAACGGTCAGCCTGTACTGGTGGGTACTGTCAGCGTGGAAAAGAGCGAGATCCTCGCCAAAATGTTACAGCGCCACACCCGGGATTTCAACGTGCTGAACGCCAAGAACCACGAGCGCGAGGCCGAGATCGTAGCGCAGGCCGGTAAAAAGGGTGCCATCACCATCGCCACCAACATGGCAGGCCGTGGTACCGATATCATGCTGGGCGGCAACGCCGAGTTCATGGCAAAGGCTCAGATGCGCAAGGAGCACTTCTGCGAGAACCTGCTCAACCCCGACACCCCGCAGGATGCCGACCCGGCAGCCGTGGAGCTGCTGCTGACCGAGGCCAACGGCCACGGCGAGACCACCGATGCCAACATTCTGGCCGCACGTCAGCGCTTTGACCAGCTGTACGCCCAGTATAAGCCTGCCATTGACGCCGAGGCCGACGAGGTGCGCGCCGCAGGCGGCCTGTTCATCATTGGTACCGAGCGCCACGAGAGCCGCCGTATCGACAACCAGCTGCGCGGCCGTGCCGGCCGTCAGGGCGACCCGGGCGCTTCCCGCTTCTACCTGAGCCTTGAGGACGATTTGATGCGTCTGTTCGGCGGCGACCGGGTGTCCGGCCTGATGAACACCCTGAAGATCGACGAGGATACTCCCATCGAGAACCGCATGATCACCAATACGCTGGAAAGCGCTCAGAAAAAGCTGGAAGGCCGCAACTTCGAGATCCGTAAAAACGTGCTGAAGTACGACGACGTGATGAACCAGCAGCGCGAGATCATCTACGGGCAGCGCCGCAAGGTGCTGGACGGCGAGGACATCAGCACCGAGATGCACAAGATGCTGCGGGAGAACATCGATTCCAGCTGCGCCCAGTTCCTTTCCGGCGATGTGAAGGACGAGTGGGATTTCGGTGCCCTGCGCCGCCACTATCAGGGCTGGCTGACCACCGATGCCGACTTCCACTACACTGTGGCGGACTTTGATAACCTCTCTCAGCAGGGCATTGCCGATATGCTGTACGACCGCGGGATGCAGATCCTGCAGGCCAAGGAGGTGCGCTACGGAGCCCCCGTCATGCGCGAACTGGAGCGCATCTGCCTGCTCAAGTGCGTAGACCGCCAGTGGATGGACCACATCGACAACATGGACCAGCTGCGGCAGGGCATCGCGCTGCGCGGCTACGGTCAGAAGGACCCGGTGGTGGAATACCGCATCGAGGGCTTTGATATGTTCGACCAGATGGTGGATTCCATCCGGGAGTCCAGCGTCAAGATGTTGCTTACCATCGAGCTGCGCGCCGCCGGTGCCGCCCCCAAGCGGGAGCAGGTGGCAAAGCCTACCGGCGAGGGCTTTGTGCCCGGCAACGGCGCACCCGGCGTCAAGGGCAGCCCCAAGGGCCAGCCGGTGCGTGTGGTCAAAATTGGCCGCAACGACCCTTGCCCCTGCGGCAGCGGCCTGAAGTTCAAAAAGTGCACCTGTGCCCAGTACCACCCGACCGGCAATAACGGCGGGGAAGAATAACGTCAAGGGAAATGCAACTAAAAATAGTTGCATTTCCCTTTATTTGTGCTATACTAAGCGTAGGAGGAGTTATGGGGCAAAAGGAAAAGCTGATCGAACGATTGAAAGCAAAGCCAAAAACCTTCACCTTTGATGATGCCGAGAGTCTGCTGCGCTATTTCGACTATACGCGCTCCAACAAGGGCAAGACCAGCGGCTCCCGCATCCTGTTCGTATCCGAAAAACATCCGCCGATCATGATGCACAAGCCGCATCCCCGCAAGGAGCTTTTGGAGTATCAGATCAAACAGCTGATTCAAATTCTGGAACAGGAGGGACTTCTGTGAACAATACGATGGAGTATAAAGGCTATGTAGGCAGCGTAGAATTCTCAGAGGAGGATGGCCTTTTTTACGGCAAGGTAATGGGCATCCGTGCGCTGCTTTCCTACGAGGGCACCACTGCTGCGGAGCTTGTCAGCGATTTTCACGGCGCGGTGGACGACTATCTGGCGCTCTGCGAGCAGACCCACCAGACCCCCGAAAAGGCCTATAAGGGCAGCTTCAATGTCCGCATCCCGCCGGAGCTGCACAAGCAGGCCGTGGTCTACGCCGCAGCACATAATATGAGCTTGAATAATCTTGTGGAACGGTCTATTCGTCAGACGGTTCATGCAGGATAATAAAACAGAGGGAGTTGATTTTACAATGATCGCACCGGAAAAACTGTTGGAAGCCGCCAAGGCGCTGGAGCCCCAGCTGCAGGAATGGCGGCGCACGCTGCACCGTCACCCGGAGGTGGGCTTTGACCTGCCCCAGACCAAGGCACTGGTCAAAAAGGCGCTGACCGAGATGGGCTACACCCCGCAGGACTGCGGTAAATGCGGCGTGGTGGCGCTTGCAGGGGGCAAACGCCCCGGCAAGGTGATCCTGCTGCGGGGCGACATGGACGCGCTGCCCTTGCAAGAGGAATCCGGCGAGGAGTTTTCCTCTGAGCTGCCCGGCAAGATGCACGGCTGCGGCCACGATATGCACACTGCCATGGTTCTGGGTGCAGCCAAGCTGCTCAAGGAGCACGAGGACGAGATCGAGGGCACGGTAAAGCTGGAGTTTCAGCCCGCAGAGGAGATCTTTCAGGGCTCGCTGGATATGATAAACAGCGGCCTGCTGGAGAACCCCAAGGTGGACGCAGCCGTCATGTTCCATGTGCTGGCCGGAATGCCCCTGCCCGCCGGTATGGTGCTGGTGCCGGGCGGTGGCATTACCATGGCCAGCTGCGAGCAGTATCACATCGTTGTGCACGGCAAGGGCGGCCACGGCTCCATGCCCAACGCCTGCATCGACCCCATCACCGCAGCGGCGCACATCCACATTGCCTTGCAGGAGATCAACAGCCGCGAACTGGACCCCGCCGGCTTTGGCGTGTTCACCACCGGCCGGTTCGAGGCAGGCAAGGCTTCCAACGTCATCCCGGATACTGCCGATATGTGGGGCACTATCCGCACCGTGGACCCGGAGCAGAAGGTCAGCGCCCTGATCCACCAGCGCATGACCGAGATTGCGCAGGGCGTGGCCACCGCCTACCGCTGCACCGCCGAGGTGGAGTTCAGCGATTACTGTCCCTGCATGGTGGTAGACACCCCGCTGGCGGGCAACGCCCTGACCTATATGACCGAACTGCTGGGCAAGGAAGCGATGGATATGACCCCGCTCACCGGCGGCAAGCCCGGCGGCGGCAGCGAGGACTTCGCCTTCGTCAGCCACGAGGTACCCACCGTGAGTATGTTCTTAGCTGCTGGCAACGCCAAGGAGGGCTACACCTACGGCCAGCACCACCCCAAGGTGCGCTTTGACGACAGCATCCTGTACCGCGGCACGGCAGCCTACACCTATATGGCGCTGCGCTGGCTGGCAGAGCACCAGTAAACGATAAAAAAAGACCACCGAACAAATACAGTCCGGTGGTCTTTTATCATTGTAGCTCAGCCCTTATAAGCTAAGCCCTACGCCGAGAACTACCAGCAAAACCGACAGGCACAGGCAGCTTACGCCGTTTCTCCGCTCGGTAAAAGCATCAATGGAGCACTTTTCCCGCTGCCTGGAACGCTCCAGCTGCACAGCGCCCATATATGCGGCAAAACCGGCACAGAGCAGCAGAACAAAACCGAACCAGAGCATCCTCATCATTTCTCCAAAAACCTCATCATTGTATTGTATATTCTGCCTCAGAACTGCACCTTCCACACATGGTCGGTGCGGTAAGTGCCGTTGGCGTAGTGGGTAGCACCGGACTCGAACAGCACATAGATGCCGCCATCCGGGGCATCAGCCAGCGCTTCGGTCATGGGCATCACGGTCAGGGCTGCACTCTGGCGGGCGCTGTCCAGCAGATAGGCCTTCACTTCCCTGCCGTTCACGGTCAGGGCGGTGTCTGGGGGTTCGTCCAGTGCCAGCGCGTAGCGCAGCAGGCAGGCGTTATTCTTGCGCCCATAGGACTGACTCAGGGTCACTGCGCCGTCCTTTACCACCACGCCCTGTATCTTGTTGGGCGCTGCCAGCACCACGTCCGGCTGGGCGTAACTGTCGCCCGCTGCCACCGTAAGGCCGGTGTCGCCGCCGGTCATATCGTAGCCCACGATGTAGCAGCCCAGCTTATCCCCCTCGGCGTTTTCGGTGGTGTAGTCCATCCCTGCCGAAAGCCCATAGTCCGCACCGGGGTGGTAGAAGTTGCCCACCCAGAGGTACCCGCCGGAAAAGCTGAGGAAGGAGGGCGAGACCGGCACCGGGATGCTCTGCTCCACCGTGACCTCATGGCTGCCCTCGGCGGGCAGGCTGCTTAAAGGAATGGCAAGGATGGTGGTGCGGCCCTCGGTGTCCTTGGTGCCCGAAAGATAAAGGGTGGTATCGCTGACCGCAACGCCGCCCACATGGCCGTCAAAGGGCAGGTTGCCGGGCTTTTTCAACAGATATTCCGCCGTCAGCCTGCCGGTTGCGGGATCCACCGCCACGATGGCAGAGCATTTGCCCTTGGTGGAGTAGTAGCCGGAGATGTACAGAATGCCGGTGGCATCGCACACATCCATGCCTTGGGGGATCAGGTTTTCCGCAAGTCCCGGAATGAGGAATTGCGGCTCTGCCTTGCCCAGATACTCCGCAAAGGTGCTGTTCCCAAGGTAAGTCTCTGCCGCCACGGTGGCTGTCTGGGTGTAGGTCATGCCCTCCCCTGCCGCCGGGCTTTGGCTTGCAGCTGGACTTGCCGCCGGGGCAGCTTTGCCGCAGCCTGCCAGCAGCGCCACTGCCAGCCCTAAACTGCAAAGGAACTGAACTTTATGGAAACCACGCATAGAAACTACTCCTTTCTGGGCAGGGGTCACCGACGGAATTCTTCCGGCCGGAAGGCCCGGGTACGGGCGGCTTTGCCGTCGGCGGTAAGCACCGAGAAGTACACATAGGGGGCCTTGTCCGGGATGTCAAACTCTGCATGGGTTACCGGCGAACCGTCGGGGTTGCAGATGTTCCGGGCCACCTTGGGGCTGCCATGGGCAATGATTCGCTGGGCCGGGGTGCAGTCCAGGGTCACATGGTTCCGGTCAAAGGTCAGGTTGGTAACGGTGGGGCCGGTAGTGGCGTAGAAATCCCCCTTTTCCAAGGCCTCGATCACCGACTGGTACTCCAGGTCCTTGGCCAGCACCTGGGTCCAGGCCCCAAAGGAGTCGCACAGCAGGGTGCCAAAGGGCTCCTTGTTGTGGTTGTCATCGGCTCCGTGGACAAACAGGAACTTGCCCCGGCGCAGCAGCTTGTCAAAAAGGGCCAGGTTGCTCTCGCCGCCGCTGATAAGCTGGGAGCCGGTGTTGAACATCTCCAGACTGAAGCAGCCCTGGTAGCTCAACACGTCCTCCTCTGCCTCCATGGACCAGCAGGGGTGGTTGTAGGCCACCAGATAGCCCCCATGCCGGGCTTCGTCCATAAACTCCTGGACATAGGCCCGGTAGTACCGCCGGGGTCCCAGGTTGCCCAAATGCTCCCGCTGCTGTGCCACCTCCAGGGGCATATACTTGCAAAAGTTGGGGTCAAAGCCCACGATGGCGGTGTTGTGGGGGTCCTTGGCCAGCAGGTTCAGGTGGATTTCCGGCCGGAAGGGGTCAAAGGCAGCGGTGCGGGAGGGCCGGATATAGGCCTCGTAGCCTGTCAGCAGGAGAAAGTCCGGGGTGGAAAGGGCGGTGTGGTCGTATGGAGCCTCGTGGTCGGTAATGGCCAGGATGGAGTAGCCTGCCTCCCGGTATGCCTCCACCAGCTGTTCCGGGGTAAGTCTGCCATCCGAAAGGGTGGAGTGGGAATGCAGATTGGCACGGTACTGCTTTGCTTGGGGGGTAATGTACGAGAACATAGTATGCTCCTTTCCCGTGAGCAAAAAGGGCAGCCGCCGTGGGCTGCCCTTCTTGCGATTTTTGCCTGATATCTTACTTCATGGCGGCCTTGGAATAGCCGGTCATCATGTACTTCTGGAAGATGAGGAACAGGATGACCACCGGGATGATGGCCAGCACAGCGCCTGCCATGATCTCGTGATAGTTGGAAACGGCCTGACCTGCGAAGGTGTTCTTCAGCTGTGCCAGACCAACGGTCAGCACGCGGCGCACCTCGTTTTTGGCAATGATCTTGGGCCAGAAGTAGGCGTTCCAGCCATTGGTGAAGGTGACCAGCGTAACAGTAAAGATGGTCGCCTTGCTCATGGGCACCAGCACATACCAGATGGTGCCCAGCCGGCTCAGACCGTCGATGCGGCCTGCGTCAATGTAGCTCTGGTCAATAGACAGGAAGGTGTTGCGCAGCATGAAGATATAGTAGGCAGACACAGCCTCCGGCAGGATCAGACCAAGGAAGGTGTCGCACAGGTTCCAGTTTGCGCACATGATATAGATAGGGATAAAGGTGACCTGATGCGGGATCATCAGCGCGCCCAGCACCACATAGAACAGGGCTGCACGGCCCTTGAAGCGCCCCACGGCAAAACCGTAAGCGGCCAGAATGCCGGTGCTTACCTGCAAGAACAGGATGCCTGCGGTCATTACGATGGTGTTCCAGTAATACTTCATGAAGTTCGCTTTCTGGAGAACGTTCAGGTAGTTCTCCGGGTGGAACTCATGCGGGAACAGGGTGGGAATGACCAGCTGCACTTCCTCTGCAGATTTGAAGGAGGTAGCGATCATCCAGTACAGCGGGAACAGCATGACGATGGTCACCAGCACCGCCACCACGGTCTGGATGTGGTAGCTCGGCGGGCGCTTTTTGTGCTTGTGGAGCTCGTTGACCTCTTTGATCAGAGCCGCATTGTCCACGGGCTTATAAGTATCAGCCATTTTGCGTTTCTCCTTTCAAGCGGTCAGGAATCGTAGGTCACGGAACGGTCGGAGATCTTCATGGTGAGCACCGTGATGGTGAGCAGGATGAGGAAGAACATCACCGCTGCCGTGGAAGCACGGTCCATGCGGAAGTCCACCATTGCATAACGGTAGATCAGGTAGACGAACACTTCCGTCGAACGGGCAGGGCCGCCGGAGGTCAGGATATCCACCGACTGGAACACCTTCATGGAGGACAGGAAGGTTGTGACCAGCAGGAACAGGGTGGTGGGCGACAGCAGCGGCAGGGTGATGCGGAAGAACTTCTGGAAGCCGTTTGCACCATCCAGCGAGGCCGCTTCGTAGTATTCCGGCGAGATGCCGATCATGGCCGAGAGGTAGATCATCATGCCGTAGCCGATGACGCGCCAGCCGGTCAGCATCAGCACCGAGGGCAGCGCCGTGGATTGCTGGTTGAGCCAGTCCACAGCGGGCAGGCCGATGCACTGCAAAAGGTAGTTCAGAACACCGGCGTCGGTGTTCAGGATCCACAAAAAGACCACAGCGGCCGAGGACATGGCAACGTATTTGGGAACAAAGACGAAGGCACGCATCAGCCCGAAGGAGCGTGTGAGTCGGTTAAACAGCAAAGCCAGCAGCATACCACCCACCATGGTCACCATGATCTCGCCCATCGAGTAGAGGAAGGTGACCTTGAGGGAGTTCCACAGATACTTTGCGCCGCTGCCTGCAAACAGCCACTTCCAGTTTTTCAGGCCGACATACTTCCATGTGTCGTTCAGCAGGTTCCAGTCGGTAAAGCTGATCTGCACCAGCTTAACGATAGGATAGTAGGTAAAAACACCCAGCAGTACCAGCGCAGGCACTACAAAGAGAAAATCAACGAATTTGGACAGCGTGCGCTGGGAGAAGATGGGCTTTTTATCAGCCTTTACGGTGGGCACGGAGCCAGCAGCAGCTTGTTTCATGATCTCACGTCCTTTCAAAGAGTTAGGTCTGCGTTACGGGACAAGCCTCTGTGATCAGGCGTGATCCTCCAGGATCTCGTTGATCTCGGTGACCATATCGTTGGAGCCGGAGGTGATATCGCCGCCCTGATTCATCATGATCTCCATGTAGTTCTTCCATGTGGTGGCAAGCTCGCTCCATGCAGCGTTCTGGATGCGGGGGTTGATGAGGTTCAGGTTATCAAAGATGCACTGGAAGGCAGGCTTCTTTTCCAGGAATTTCTTGCCTTCCTCCGTGTCCAGCACAGAGTTACGGGTGGGCAGATAGCCGGTGCCCTCGGCCCACTCCATATTGACCTCCTTGCCGCACAGGAACTGCAGGAACTGCCATGCAGCGTTCTTGGTGGCCTGATCGTTCTTGGAGGGGATGCCCAGCACGCAGCCGCCCACCTCAGAGTTCTTATCGCCGGTGGTAGCAGCGGGGTACCATGCCATACCAACCTCGAAGTCCGGGCACTTGCTGACGTAGTTGTTGTACAGAGAAGAGGTGTGCATGACCGAGAAGGTCTTCTGGTCGTAGAAGTTCTGGCGCATGGTAGCGGAAGCATCGGTACCGGATGCAAAGTAGGCATCGCCTGCATCGCACCAGCCCTTGATCATCTTGGTCACGCCCAGTGCTGCATCGCCGTTCAGGTCGCAGTCGTTGTCGCCGGTAATGATCTGCACGCCCTCGTTCAGGTACAGGGTCTCAAAGTACCACTGATCCCAGCCCGGGACCACGGTGCCGTAGATGCCCTTTTTGCTGTGGACCTCAGCCAGGAAGGGGGTGAAGTCCTCGATCTTCTCGGGAATCTTCCAGCCGTTGGCATCGGCCATGGTCTTGTTGTAGTAGATGACCTGCGTGGAGTGCAGGAAGGGCAGTGCCACCTGCTTGCCCTTGTACTGGCTGCTGAGCAACAGACCTGCGGAGAAGTCGTCTACATCGTAGTCGGTACCGGCAATGTAGGGGTCCAGATTCTCATACAGGCCGCTGTCGCCGTAGGAGGCAACGTAGTCGGTATTGGCAACTGCCACGGCAGGCAGGCCGGTACCGGCTGCATGCGCGGCAACCAGTGCCTCGTTGATGTCCTTATAGGAGCCGATATACTGGGCCTCCACGGTGATCAGCTTCTGGGTGGCGTTGAACTTCTTGACCACGTCTGCCACCAGCTCATCGTACTGGGATTCCAGTGCGTGCCACCATGTAATGGTGATCGGCTCGGTCACCTCGTACTTACTGGGGTCTACGGCCTCAGAAGATGCCGGAGCTGCTGCGCTGGAAGCGTTGGCGCCTGCCTTGCCGGTGGAGCCACCGCCGGAGCAGGCGGTCAGGGCTGTTGCGGCTGCAAAGGTACCGGAAGCCATCAGGAAGCTGCGACGAGAAATCTTTTTCATGATCGTTCCTTCTTTCATTTGTGTTTTTTAAAAGCGCACGGCTGTGCGAGCCGGTACGCTGATTCCTGAAAATAAGGGGCGTTCCTCTTCTTTGTGCAAAAAAGAAAAGCGAACAGGCCAAATTGCCTGAATATCCTTCAGGTTTCGTTCTGGCTGTCCGCTTGGCACGCTCATTCTCTGCAAGCAAGATGCAATTGTGATGCAGTTTCTTGCCCTGATGATATCACATAAAAGGACATTTCGCAAGAACAAAAATTCACTATTTATTATTTTTTTGTGCTATTTTTATAAAAATCGTCCAATTCACCTAAATTCATATTGAAATATAGGTCAATTTCACAACAGGCGAAGCGCCTGTCCCATCTCTCCCAGCGAGGCAAAAATGGCATCGGGCTGCACGTCCGAGCCTGCCACATCCTCAGGATGGGTCTCGCCGGTCAACACCAGAACGCCCGCCGCGCCGTTTTTCACGCCAGTGGCTACATCGGTGTAAAGGCGGTCGCCCACAAAGGCCACTTCAGCGGCAGAATAGCCGGTCTTATCCAGCACCATTTCTACGGTTTCGGCAAATGGCTTGCCCAGATACTTCGGCTGCTTTCCGGTGGAAAGACTGATGGCAGCGCAGAAGCTGCCGCAATCCGGGATAAAACCGGTCTCTGTGGGGCAGTTGATATCCAGATGGGTGGCAAGAAAGGCAGCGCCCTCCCGGATAAAGGTACAAGCCTTGGAGAGTTTTTCGTAGGTCAGGGTGGTATCAAAGCCGATGACTACGAGATCCGGCTTTTCGTTCACCAGCCGGATGCCCGCTTCGGCAAAGCTTTCCATCAGCGGGGGCGTGCCCACCAGATAGACCGTCTTGTCCGGGCAGTGAGTCATCAGGTAGCGGATGGTCACATCACCGCTGGTCATAATCTCGTCCCGTGTGATGGGACAGCCCATGCGCGCCAGCTTTGCCATGTAGTCCCGGGGTGAGCGGGAGGAGTTGTTGGTGAAAAACAGGTACTCCTTCCCCGCTGCCTTTACCGCCTGCAAAAACTCTGCCGCGCCGGGCAGGATGCGATCGCCCAGATAAAAGGTGCCGTCCATATCCAGCACAAACAGCCGGGTGCGTTTTAAAAGTTCCATCTTGTCAGTCATAGCCTTAACCCTTTTCTTTTCAACGGATCTCTTCGATGTGGTAAATGTAGTCCAGCGAGCGCAGGGCTTCGATAATCTGGTGATGCGTTTTGTATTTTTTTAGCTCTGCACTACAAATGGTAAAGGTGATGGTATACACGCTCAGGCCGGAGCCTGCGTAGGCGGGGTTGGACTCAATATCATCAATGCGCAGCCCTAAACGGCGACTCACCGTGACAAAATCCCGCAGGTAGAAGCTGCTTTTCAGCTCCAGATGGATCTCGAAGTGGTTGGAGCGGTTCAGCAGGTAAATTTCAAACGAGGGGAAGCACATCAGGATACACAGTAAAAATACGAACACGATCAGGGTGACCGTGTACAGCCCTGCACCCACCGCAAAGCCCAGCAGCACACAGGCCCACAGACCCACCGAGGTGGTCAGCCCCTTGATCTGCCCGCGGGAACTGAACAGGATGGAGTTGCCGGACAGCATGGCGGTCGCCACGATAGTAGCTGCGGAAAGCAGCGGCAGCCCGGAGGGGTGCCCCGCCATGAGGAACTGATCCAGCAGCATGGCGGTGGTGGCAGAAAAGGCGATGAGCACAAAGGTGCGCAGACCCGCCGAGTGGCGCTTGCTGGAGCGCTCGCAGCCGATGATGGAGGCCAGCAGCACGATGATGAACACCCGCAGCAGCACCGAGTAAGGGTTCAGGCCGGTGGACCACCCGCCCAGAAGGGCGGCAATGGGGTCGGTTACAGGAAGGTTGCCTGCGATCATTATGCTCTCCTCCTTCGGAACGAGGCTGCCAGCGGCCCGGCAGTCCTCAGGTAATGCTCCTCTGCGGCCTCAGAAAAAGCCAGTTCGTCCTCGTAAAAGGGGTCGTTATGCTTGGGCAGCTCCTCCTGTATCTTCTGGATACGCTCGATGAGCAGCTCCACCTCGGTTTTCTGCGGTGCGTCCTCCTCCAACGGCAGCTCCACAATGTCCTCCAGCTTGTTGGAGTAGGACTTGGAGAGGTAGAGCGAAAGCTTTGCGCAGGCGGGGCCGATGAGCTCGTACAGCACACTGGAAGCCAGAATGATGGTCTCCAGCACATCGCCGGTCTCACCGCCGAGGGTACGCGCACCCATGGCCGCCAAACCAATGGCCACACCGGCCTGCGGCACCAGCGCCAGACCCAGATAGTTGCGGATGCACTTTTCCTTACCCACCATGGCACAGCCAAGGAAGGCACCGGCATACTTGCCAAGGATGCGCATCACAAAATAGATGACGCCGATCTGCAGCAGAGACACCGAGCCGATGCTCTCGGAGCTGTTGACCAGTGCGCCCAGATCAAAATTGACGCCGGAGCGCACAAAGAACAGCAACAGAATGGGCGGACTGAAGTAGTTGAGCTGTTTGAACAGCCGCTCGTCATCCGTCAGGTTGATATAGATCATACTCATGGACATACAGCCCAGCAGGGGCGAAACATCCAGCATGGCGCAGATGCCGCAAAAAGTAAACAGTACCGCTACCGAAACGATGAGCCGGTTATCGGTAGAGCGCTTGTGCAGCAGCAGCTTGAGGAACAGGCCGAACAGTCCGCCCAGCACAAACACCGCGATATTGAGCAGAATGGGCCGGACGATGCTGCCGGCGTGGAAATCGCCGGTCATGGAGGCCAGCGCCACCGAGATGGCGATGCTGTACGCCAGCAGGCCTACCATATCGTCCAGTGCCACTACCTGCAGAAGAGTCTCTACAAATTCGCCCTTGGCATGGGTCTGCCGGATGGTCATGACTGTGGAAGCCGGTGCGGTGGCCGAGGCCAGCGCTGCCAGCACGATAGAAAAGTTCAGCTCCAGTCCCAGCACAAAGTAGACCACGATAAACACCAGCACCGAGGCAAGACAAGCCTCCATGACCGTGATGATCATCACCTTGACACCGCTCTTTTTCAGGGTGGAGAACTTGAAGAACTCGCCGGTGCTGAAGGCGATGAAGGCCAGTGCGATATCTGCAATAAAGCTCATGCCGTTGACCACCCTGCCGGGCACAAGGTTCAGGCAGTAGGGGCCAATGAGGATGCCCGCCACGATGTAGGCCGTCACATTCGGCAGCCGCAGCTGTTTTGTGATGCGGGTCATGGCAAAGCCGGAAAACAGCATCAGTGCCACAGATACGATGATCACCGAAACCTCGGAGGTAATGTGAAGGGTCTCATAAACGGGGGTAAGCATGGCAGGCAAAGCTCCTTTCTATCCCTGCTGTAAGGCAGCACCGCCCGCGCTGCACAGCCCGCAGTGCTTGCCCTACAAATAAAAAAAACAGGCTCGTACAGCTCTGAAAAAGGAAACTCTCCCCTTTTCTCTCACTGTCCGCCCTGCTCTTTGCTCTAAAAAGGCCGTCAACACCTGTATTCTGTTTTCAGTTTCATCAAATCGGCAACTTTGATGGACACAGAATAGCATAGTCCCTCGAAATTGTCAAGCAGATATAAACATACCGTGAATTTTTTGTACGATATGCTAATTTCCAGCCTGCAAAACAGGACATCTTGCCCAGATTTCCGCATTTTTTACTGAAATTCCGCAAAAAGATATTGATTTTATCTGTCAAAGCGTTCATAATACCTCTAATTGTAAAAGTTTATGTGTGCAGGCAGTGCCCCATAAAAAGGAAACCAGGAGGAAGAACATGAAACAGGAGCTGATGGATGCCATTCAGGAAACGCCGGTCATTGCGGCCGTCAAAGATGATGCAGGGCTTTGCAATGCGCTGACCAACGAGAATATCCGGGTGGTATTTGTATTATATGGAGATATCTGCAATATCTCCTCCATTGTGCGCCGCATCCACGAAGCCGGGCGCTTTGCCGTGGTGCATGTAGACCTTATTGCCGGGCTGGCGGGCAAAGAGGTGGCGGTGGACTTTATCCGCAATACCACCGAGGCCGACGGCATCATCTCCACCCGGCAGTCCTTCATCCGCCGCGCCAAGGAGCTTGGTCTGGCCGCCATCCTGCGGGTATTCCTTCTGGATTCCATCGCACTGGAAAGTCTGGACAAGATCCCCGCAAACCTACCGGACTGTCTGGACCTGCTGCCCGGTGCTATGCCTAAGATCCTGCGCCGCGTCTGCGCCAAAGCCAAGGTGCCGGTGCTGACCGGCGGGCTGATCGCAGACAAGGAGGACGTGCTGTCTGCGCTGGAAGCCGGTGCTACCGCCATTTCCACCACCAATCAGGCCGTGTGGGATATGTGACCCGCATTCTGCGCAAAAGCAACGGGTGTTTTTTGTAAGGGTTTCACAAAAAGTGCAAAACACCTTGCTTTTTGTGCAAGGACAGGGTATGATAAGAATCAACAAGTGCTGTTTGTTTCAAGAGATATGAGCGAAACGGACAAGGGCAGTTGCCTTTGTTTCGGTTCGCTCTTTTTTTGTACAAACAACAGATGCCCGGCTCCCGACGGGCCAAGGCAGAACGGACAGGAGGAAAAGAACAATGTATGATGTAGCAATCATCGGCTGTGGTGTCATCGGTGCCGCCGCAGCCTACGCACTGTCGCGCTACGACAACAAGGTGGTCATCCTTGAGGCCGAGAACGATGTGGCAGACTGCACCACCAAGGCCAACAGCGCCATTCTCCACGCAGGCTACGACCCCGCCCCCGGCACCCGCATGGCACGGCTGAATGTGCGCGGCGTGGCGCTGGCCAAGGAGATCTGCGCAAAGCTGGATGTCTCCTACAAGCAGTGCGGCTCTCTGGTGCTGGCACTGGACGAAAAGGAGCTGCCCCACCTGCAGCATCTGTTTGAGAACGGCATCGCAAACGGCGTGCCCGACATGAAGATCCTTTCCAAGAAAGAGACCCTTGCCATGGAACCCAACCTTTCTGAAAAGGTCTGCGGCGCACTGTGGGCACCCAGCGCCGCCATCGTAAACCCGTGGGAGTACGCACTGGCCATGACCGAGGTGGCGGTACGCAACGGCGTGGAGCTGCGCCGCAACTGCAAGGTGACCGATGCCGAGTTCATCGAGGGCGGCTACCGCCTGACCGTGCCCGGCGGCACGGTGGAGACCCGCTGCGTCATCAACGCTGCCGGTATCTGGGCAGACAAGGTGCACTCCATGGTGGAGCCCGCCAACTTCCACATCATTCCCACCCGCGGCGAGTACTATCTGCTGGACAAGAGCGAGGGCACCCGCGTGAGCCACGTCATCTTCCAGTGCCCCAACGAGCTGGGCAAGGGCGTGCTGGTAGCACCCACTGTGCACGGCAACCTGATCGTCGGCCCCAACGCAGAGCCGGTGGAGGGCAACGACACCTCCTGCACCAGCAGCGGTCTGGAATTTGTCAAGGCCACTGCCCAGCGCAGCGTGCCCAGCATCAACTTTGGCGAGTCCATCCGCAGCTTTGCAGGCGTGCGCGCCAATCTGGACGTGGACGACTTTATCATTGGTGAAGAGCCGGAAGCACCCGGCTGGATCGACTTGGCCGGCATGAAGAGCCCCGGCCTGTCCGCCGCCCCGGCAGTTGCTGAGGAGGCAGTTGCCATCCTGCAGCAGCGCGGTGTTCTGGGCGCAGAAAAGGCCGATTACAAGGACGGCCGCCGCCACATCCGCTTCAAGGAACTTTCCGCAGAGGAAAAGGCAGCACTGGTCAAGGAGCAGCCCGCCTACGGCCGCGTGATCTGCCGCTGCGAGACCATCACCGAAGGCGAGATCCTGGCAGCCCTCCACAGCGAGGTGCCTGCCAACACCATCGACGGCGTCAAGCGCCGCGCCGGTGCAGGCATGGGCCGCTGCCAGGGCGGCTTCTGCGGCCCCCGTGTGCTGGAGCTTATCAGCCGCGAGCTGGGCATGAGCCCCATGGACATCCTGCAGGACAAGAACGGCTCGAACGTTCTGGTCAGCGAAACGAAGGTAGGAGGAAAGAGCAATGGTTGATCTGGTCATTATCGGCGGCGGCCCTGCGGGTCTTGCTGCTGCCTGCAAGGCATGGGAAAGCGGTCTGCGCGACATCCTCATTCTGGAGCGCGATAAGGAACTGGGCGGCATTCTGAACCAGTGCATCCACAACGGCTTTGGTCTGCACCGCTTTGGCGAGCAGCTCACCGGCCCGGAGTACGCCGGACGCTTTATTGAGATGCTCAAGGACACCGGCGTGAAGGTGCAGCTGGACACCATGGTGCTGGAAGTGACCCCGGATAAAAAGGTTCACTGTGTTTCCAAGGAGTACGGCTACCAGATCATCGAAGCCAAGAGCATCGTACTGGGCATGGGCTGCCGCGAGCGCACCCGCGGTGCCATTGGTACCCCGGGCACCCGCCCTGCCGGTGTGTACACCGCCGGTGCAGCACAACGCTATGTGAACATGGAAGGCTATCTTGTGGGCAAGCGGGTACTGATCCTCGGCAGCGGCGACATCGGCCTGATCATGGCGCGCCGCATGACCCTTGAGGGCGCAAAGGTGCTGGCCTGCGTAGAGGTGATGCCCTACTCCGGCGGCCTGACCCGCAACATCGTGCAGTGCCTGAACGACTTTGACATCCCCCTGTACCTCTCCCACACCATTGTGGATATTCAGGGCAAGGACCGTGTGGAAAAGGCCATCGTGGCTGAGATCGGCCCTGACCGCAAACCCATCCCCGGCACTGAGATGGAGTTTGATGTGGACACCATTCTGCTGAGCGTGGGTCTGATTCCCGAGAACGAGCTGACCAAACAGGCCGGTATTGAGATGGACCCCCGTACCAAGGGCGCCATCGTGTACGAAAACATGGAGACCAGCATTCCCGGCGTGTTTGCCTGCGGCAACGTGGTGCAGGTGCACGATCTGGTGGACTTTGTTTCCGGCGAAAGCGAACTGGCCGGTGTGGCTGCTGCCAACTACGTCCAGAACGGCCCCGTGGCCGAGGGACGTGTGCTGACCGTGAAGCCCGGCGCAGACCTTGGCTACACCCTGCCGCAGCGTATCCGTCTGGAAGGCGTGGAAAAGAGCACCAACGTTTCCTTCCGCGTCCGCCGCATCTGCGGCAAGAGCACCATCCTTGTCAAGAGCGGTGACACGGTGATCGCACGCTTCAAGCGCGACCGCCTTGCCCCCGGCGAGATGGAGCACATTGCCCTGCCCAGAGTGCTGCTGGACAGAGCCCCCGTGGACGAAGTGACCATTGAGATCGAGGAGGCATGAGCGATATGAAAGAAGTAATTTGCACCTGCTGCCCTCAGGGCTGCCATCTGCAGGTGGATGAAGCCAACGACTACAAGGTGACCGGCAATGGCTGTCCCAACGGCATCGCCTACGGCAAGGAAGAGCTGACCCACCCCACCCGCATCATCACCAGCACCGTGCGCGCCGAGGGCTGCCTGCACTCCCGCTGCCCGGTCAAGACCTCCAAGCCCGTGCCCAAAGGACAGATGGCTGAGGTTGTCGCTGCGCTGGACAGCGTGGTGCTGCACGCGCCCATCCATGTGGGTGATGTGGTGCTGACCAACGTCTGCGGCACCGGGGCTGACATTGTGACCTGCCGCGATATGGCATAAACTCCCCTTTTACTCCGACAGCATTTTTCAACCTCCCTTCCTATCCGCAATAACAAAGCAGCCGCTGTGCCTTGTCGTGCAGCGGCTGCTTTGCGTGTAATATCGGGGAATAGCTGCGGTGATGAGCTGAATTTGCAGCGTTGCTGCGGGGAAAGTTATTGCTTGCCGCAAGCGTGCAGGGACGCTCCGCTGGGCCAGAGGCAGGGAGGGGTGT
>OGYR01000234.1_pt1 | contig 44561 bp, 44 predicted proteins | sample 1576661 | NCBI WGS metagenome assembly OGYR01 (sample SAMEA3541490, study PRJEB24748) | human gut metagenome | biome: human gut; feature: human-associated habitat; material: faeces | place: China | collected 2012
AAGCTTCTTGATTGCCTCATTATCCTGGTGTTCACGGATATAATATTCCGCTTTTGCCTTGTAGTTCTTAAGGTCATCGTTTTCCAGCTCTGACTCATTCCAGGAAACATCAAGGATGTCATCCTCAAAGTTCGTATCATAACGAAGCTTGGTATGAGGAATATATTTCATGAGATTACGGAGTTTTTCTCTTATTTCCTCAAACTCCCCGCAGAGAAACTTATTATCCCTATGAAAGCTTGATTTTTAAAGCTTTTAATGGCGATTATTACATCTTTTATCACAATTATTTTATGTTTTCAAAAATTCAGGTATCATATGGGTATCACATACTTTAGTACTTTTCGTATAAATCTAATATATCTTCATACATAATTTCATCTTTATCTTTGAACCTCTTTTTTATTTCATCCAACTTAAATCTTGCATTTATAAGGACATTATCAATCGTACAATAATTATGTTTTGTTGCTAGTTGAATTATAATTTCATATAATATCTCATCAATATAACTATGTAAATGTTCTCCTAACGCCTTTAAATTTTCTGTATTTTCTCCTGAATGTATTATAGCATTTCTAGTCCTATACATTCGACGCAAATGCCATCTTACTCTTTTCTCGTATCTTTCAATCTCCTTAAGATAGCCATTTTTTTCATTAAAATTAACACATAACTGAGAAATGCGACTTCTTAATAGCGGATACTTTGCCAATTCAGAGATTAATCTTTTCCTTAGCTCCTCAAATTTCTTTAATAATACTATACATGCTAATTTTTCATATTCATCTATATCTAAATCAACTTCACTCATAATTTCTTTATACTTGTCCTCATTAATATTTGCCTTTACATAATCATGAAGCTCTTCAAATATATTCTTAATATAATCATTAAGTAAAATCGGAATAATTGCATCCTCTATCTCAATCATCTTCGAATTATCCCTTTTCTTAACACCCAATATCTCCAAAATTGACCATAAATTCAAAAAGCTATTCTGCATATCTGAGTCATCAATTGCAGTATTGTGAATTTCTAATAATTTATTAATTTCACTAAATGAATTATGCGCATTATTAAGCAATGCAGTAATTAAGACTTCTGAATTTTTCCCTATTGTTTTATCATCATAATCTTTAGAATACGAATATCCTTGAGGCAATATATCTGTTATTAAACACTCATCATTTTCAGATACTACTAAACACTTTTCTAGATACCACTCATCTCTTCTGTTCCCTAGAAATTTATAAAATCTTAAAAACAGATTGACAATTCCATATGCTTTTTGTGCTGCCTTATTTTCATCTAACGATTCAACTTCGAAACTAATTTGTATATATTTATTTTTATCATATTTTAGCCTTGTCGAAAACTGATCCTGCTCAAAATTTGCATTTAACCTCGTTTCTAATATTCTTTTAAACTGCTTTGCTTTCTTATCTAAGCATATATAAACTCTGTATTTTCTCTGCTTAAAATCAAATCTCCCAAAATATTCGTCAAGTACTTTTGTACTTGATGTACTTTCATTATCCCAGAATGTATTATTATATCTATAAATAAATTCTTGACTATATCCCCCATTTAACAGTGTTGGAAGATAACATCGAATTGCAGATTCTATTTTCTTCTTCTCTTTAGGTTGTATAATTATTTGTTTCAAATAATCAACGCACATTTCATTGTAATTATGAAAATAATGGAACAAATAATGAATAACCCTTTCAATATCTATCAAACTAGACGAATTTAGCGTTTGAACAATATATTTTATTTTATCATCTGACATGTTGTCTTTTATAACAATATCATTTTCGAATGTGTCAATAAATTCTTCTAGTATATACTTTAAATGCCCATCGTTAATCACATTTTTCTTAACAAGCCCGCTTGTATATAAATACTCCCACATAAGGAAATATGAATTATATACTGGGACTTTATATAGATGACTTGTATAATAAAACAACATTTCTTCAGTTTTTTGTGCAAAAAATAGCATTCCATCATGTTCATAATCATTCGACCATTGACCATTTATTTTGAATTTCATAATCCCCCTCCTACGCAATTAATTTTTACACATAACTTTTTGATTTACCTTTATATTCTCATTTTTGATAATTCATGTTCTACATTTTGTTTTTCCAAACTGATATTTTCAATTATATATTTTCTAATATCATCAAATATAGAATATGGCGATTCCGAGAAAATACTTTTTCCTAAATTATGCATTTCGGATAATAATCTTTCTTTTCTTTCATTACTTAACGCATTCCATACTTTAGGATTCAAATACCAATTATCCGTACCATATATCATCACAGCTTCTATAAAATTTAGCATTGCTAATGGATGATTTAATCTTGTATCTACTACATTTGATAGTTCAGATGATATATTCCCACAAAATCCAATTGTTATTAATGTATTTTTTTATTTGGAACTACATCCACCGAGCATAAGTATTCTTGATTATCCAAAACTATTTCTGTACATCCACATATACATACAGGAAAAACCATATCAATTACCACGGAATTAACTGTTATATCTGCATTATTTCCATTTATTATCTTCCAAAGACTCATTCTATATTTCTCAAGTTTGGTGCAAAAATCAATCAATTCCGTTCTATGATATATCAGGTTCTCTATATATTTATCATTGCCTTCTAGAATGACTTTTTTCAACGCATTTGTCGGGTCTACTTCTTTTAAATAATTATATGCAGATTGATTCCTAACTTTTCTATATCTTTCTTCTATATACTCACTTAATTCAATTCTTTCTTTAAACAAAAAGTAATTATATGCAATATTTCTGTATAATTGCTTTATAACGTCTTCTTCCTTAGAAATGGTTCCTTTTTTCTCATATGATTGAAAAATCATTTCATGTGCTTTACAGAAGCCTGGAAATGTAGAAGTTTCACCTATTCCCATTTCCTTCACACCAATAAATTGATTACTAATCGGATATCTTTCGATAAAAAAAGGGGTAATAATCTTTTTGTTATCAGCTATTATATCCAAAGACATTTTTCGAGGTATGGTATGTGATTTAATAATACTTTCATTATAGCAATTGGGACATATACATTTTTGCTTTTTCTTGCTTTTATTGTACATTCTCACTTGTTCTTCAAACAATATCTTTTTAATCAATTTTTCATTTTCCCCATCAAAAAGAACTCCTGTTTGGAGTTTGTCAGTTATTTCATCCAAACTTTCCATTGCCCATTTTTCATATTTATTTTCCATATATCAGTTGCCTTCTTCAAATATATCTTTTAAAACCTTAAATCAATTTAATGCTTAGTCACTACATTCTAATATTAATGCACACAAACCTGATTACCATCAATTTCATCAAATAAATGTTCCACATGCCCATCTTTCATTTCCAAGTTACTTTCTATATACTTTAGCAGCTCCGTGTTATCCAAGTATATATACATCTGTGGTGCTACAAATCCAGGAACATTCTTTCTCAAGTCATCTAATGATATCTTAGATGTTTCCTGAAACTTAGCTATCTCCATCGCATATCTGTAATGGTAGGTTTCCATATATTCTTTTATTCGGGCAATGGCATTGCTATCTTCTTTATACTCTTCCATCCAGTCATATAGACAATGCCTTTTACCCAAGTATACAACACCTGTGATTGCTTTTACCGGTGAGCTAACATACATATATACCATTATAGGTTCATCTGGAAAATTTCTCCTGTGTTCAAATATCTTCACACCAGATTTTATTTTTTCATAAACATCTGGTCTGAAACTTAATAGCATTTTTCTCAATGTTTGTACCGCCTTATTTCCATTTACATTCAATATTCAACACTGATGTCGGCATACCAATAAACTGCACATCAAACTTCAAACTAGGTTCAACCTTTGTACTTGCATTATGAATTCTGAAGCTTAATTGCCATCCATTATCCAAAAACATTTCTACTGTATTAGTGCTTCCAGGCTTGAACTCAAGTGCCACAAGTCTTGTAGGTAACTCTACTACTGGAACAGTAATTGCCGACACCTTATTTTCACTTGGTTTATTTAAAGTATCATGCATATTAAAAGTATGAATCATTGTAAGACACTTACTATCACGGCTGACAACCTTATAGTAATCCTCTATTCCAATAAGATATTCTATCATCTTACGTGGCATATTCTTATCTTCTTTATATGCTCTATTAACCTCATCCATAAAAGCATGTAATAACGGTACATATACTACTTCGTCTTTGTCATTGATTTCAGACCATCTTGAACCGTTATCCTTTTCATTCTTCAACATATCAAATATTGGTTGAACCGCATCCCAATATGCATCACTACAAGGCATATCAAACCATTCTTTACCAAAATCAAGTTTATAACTTAATCTGCTATGTTTTACGGCATCGTGATTATGTTTGATACTTAATCCTATTTCCCACTCAATATCTTCTCTTCTAATAACAATATCTCTTACATCACCCTTTACGCCTGCTCCGTCCTTCTGAAATTCTAATGTCAATTCATCACTACTGCCTTCTGACATTTTAGGTTCCATTTCAAGTACTGTATCAATTGCTGATTCTGCTGATATCATAAATGTCTGCTGCATTTCCTCATCCATAAGAGCCCATGCCTTTTCATTTGCATGCAAGCTAGAATTATCAACTATTCTAGTTTTTCGCATCTCACATAATGCCTTGTAAAGTGTTTTTATCCAAGCATACTCATATGCTCTACCCTGATCATTACTCTTTGTACTCACTTTCTTCTCATTAACCTCCTTTGCATCTATAACCTCATTATCTACAGCAACCTCTGCACCATTACCTTCTAGGTATTTCTTTATCGCAACAGCTATTTCATATGCAAGGTTAACTGGAACAGCATTACCAATCATTTTATATGCTGTATTAGTATCCTCATATATAAATTTGAAATCATCCGGAAATCCCTGTACTCTGGCAACCTCTCTAATTGTCATTCGACGATAAAGATGTTCTTTTCCTTCTACAAATCTGCAATCATTCTGTGCCACTTTAACCATTTTAGGTGCCTGTGGATGAAGCTGACATTGTCTTCCTGATGCCTGAACTGTAAATGCCTGTTCATCCCATGCTTTTACCCTGTTACGACTCATAAATATTGGCGAATATGCTCCAGTATAGTATTCATTGTTATTGATTGCTTCTGGATTATGATGATTTTTCTCTCCTGATGGAACCGCTGTATCTTGCAAATCCCATATAATATCACGAAGAGTGATTTTCTTATCATCATCCTTTGTTGAACCTTTAGGAAATCCAAAATCAATGTTCAAATCCTTCCTGAAACCTATATAAAATACTCTCTTTCTTTCTTCTGCGACTCCGTAATCCTTTGCATTTACAAGCGTAAATGACACATCATATCCTGCATCATCAAAAAGATTTAGAATATTCTGCACCGCTTCTGAATGTCTGTTTGCCAACATTCCGCTTACATTTTCTGCCAAAAAGAACTTAGGCTTGAATTCCTTTAGTATTCTAATATAATCAAAGAACAACTGTCCTCTGGCATCCTTAATTCCCTTTAATGAACCTGCTTCAGACCACGACTGACAAGGTGGTCCACCGATAATTCCGTCAACTTCTCCATTTATAAACCGTTCTATATCTTCTTTTGTTACCTGTCTTATATCACCTTCAATCAGATGAGTATTAGGATGATTGGCTTTAAATGTCGCCCATATTGTTTTATCAAACTCATTTGCAACAGGAATATTAAACCCAGCTCTTTCAAAGCCTAAATCTAATCCACCACATCCACTAAACAAACTAATTATGTTCATGGGTATCCTCTCCTTCATTGTTTTCCTTAATTATTTTGGCAGCTTCTATTAATGCCGTTCTTCTTATAAACTCACTATATGATGAATATGCTTCTAATCTTGCTGCTTCCTTAAACTTATCTAATTCTTCTTCACTCACTCTTATACTGATTGAAATTGATTTTCTCATCTCATTTGTTCCTCCTGCTTCATAAATTTATGATACTTTCTTCGTATGTCAATGTCAATACTTTGTTGCACGAACAGATGTTTTTATTTTATTCTTTTAGGAACTTTATCAATCATCTTCCCCACGCTCTCCAAGAACCTCTCCAACAGATTAACTCCATCAATTACAAACTGCTTCATAAACTCATACGCCTTTTCCAGCAGTTCCTTTAATGTCGTATTTTCTTCTCTAAGCTTCTGGTTCTCATACATCACATCAATAAGTTTCTCCCTGACATCATCAGTTCCACTCTGTCGGAACATATCAAATACACTCTCTGCAATTTTTGTTCTTTCAATCAGTTCACTTTCCTTAGAAGAAAGAAGTTCCAGATTATTCTTTTTATCCGTAATCATATCAGCATATTTTGCATATTCCGTTTCCGCTGCATTAATACTACTCCTGACTGTCTCCAGCCTGTCCTCATCAGCAGCTATAACATCCAGATTTCTGCTATGGCGTTGTTCCTGTGTAGCAATCTGATATGATATGCTTGCGTTATTGCTTCTCAGTTTAGTGTTTTTCTCCTGCTCCTCATTGTTCTGTTGCTTTATATCAGCAAGCTTCCTACTCTCCTGTGCTACCTTATATTCTGTCACAGACAAGTCATGGTTGCGACCTTTTTTCTTCTCTGCCAGCTGTTCCTTGAAATAACATTCAAATCCATAACTTGCCTCCGCTCTCAATTTATCTTGAAGAATCACAGATAATGTTTGTGGTGTAAATACATTTCTTTTTGATACTTTCTTAGATAAGCCACGCTTTGCTCCTTCCCATACCGGAATGCCTACCACATGCATATGCGGGCTGGCTTCATCAAAATGTATGACTGCATTCGCAATCTTAAACTCCGGCAGTAGCTTTTGCAGGCATTCAAGAATATAATCAAATACCTCAGACATATAATTTTTGTTTTTCCAATGCTCGTCCCAATATTTCTTATCCCCGCATTGAAAAATAATCTCTACCGCCATATCCTGATTAAGACCTGCAACATGTTCAAAGTAGTCCTTTATCTTTCTGTCCTCTCTTTTCTTCCTGCTGTTATATTCCTTTACCACATCATCAAATTCTCTGTGATATACCCGCTTAACATCCTGAAACAAATCTGTTGTTCCATATATCAGTCTAATATTATCTGAGTTATAATCTGCGGATTTATACTTACGCAGGTTATGCTTTGCAACTCCTGCGAGTGCTTTTTTACTTGTTATCGCACTCTTGCCATTGCTTATATGAGCAGAGTATGATACATTTCCCATAGGCATTTTATCCTTTCTTATTCGTATTTTTCCGTCGGAGAGCCCCCGCAGTTTCGTCATACTGACAAAACTGCGGGGGCTCTCCGAGGGTTTTGGCATCAGCATTTTAAACCTCATCTGCACTTATACACGATCTCATTTATCACGATTTCCTCTGTCATCGTTCTTGCCTGATTTCGCAAATGCAGCTGCTCCATAAATGTTTTTTTTTTACCTGTCATATGCTTTTTCAGCCAATTCTCTTCAATATTGTCCAATCGCTCATAAGCTTCTTCATTTACTGCTTCTGCCCGCTTTCTAAGCTGTCCCATTCTTGCCATATGACGATACTCAGAAGGTTCATTTTCTTCCATATACCTAAGCCACATCCGACCATATTTTCCAATATCCGCAAGATTGTATTCTGCTTCACCAAAAGATAAAAGAGGATATAAAATTCCATCCACTTCTTTATATTCAACATCTAATTCTTCAAATAATGTCATAGTAATTGTCCTTTCTTTTCAAGACCGCAACATCGCAATGTCTATATATTTTGCAACCTTGCAAGCTTCAAGATTGCAAAACCTGACACTTTGCAATGTTGCGATGTTAGATTTTTATGCTTTCAAATTCCAGTACCAGTTATTATTGCAACGCTCAGCCTTTATCTTAAGTTCCTTCTTTGCTGTCTCAAGTGTTCTTTTCGATATTCCTTCCTGTGCAGCAAGCTCTATAATTTCTGTACTTAAAATTCTCTGTGTTCTTTCTGCCTGTTCTCTTAAAAACTGCTTTGCCATCTCAAGTTTGCTTGCTTTAGGAACCATACCACCCAGTACTTCATCAGCAGTAATTTCATAATCACCTAACCAATGAAATCCGTCCTCTGCCAGTTCAAATGCTTTCGGATGACCAAATGCTGCAAGATTATTCTTTATCTGTATCATTGCCCTGAGATTACTCTGCCCTTCTATTCTTCCGACAAGCATTACACTCCTTGCCACAGCAAAGAAATCAATGGAACCCATTCCCCGGTAAGCAGCCTTTGCTCCTGAGCCTTTATTCATATGACCGATAAGAACAATGGCACAGCCTGTTCTTTCAGCAATACTTCCAAGCTTCTTCGTCATTTCTCTGGCTTCATTTGCCCGGTTCATATCAGTATCCCCGCCAAGATAAGCCTGTATCGGATCAAAGATGCACAACTTCGCATTTTCTCTTTTTATAGCTTCCTCTATCCTGTCATCCGTCATGCTCACACTCTTATCAGACTCATCTATGATTGATATTCTGCTGCAGTCTGCATTTGCTGCTTCAAGCCTCGGCTTGACTGTATCTGCAAGTCCGTCTTCTGCCGTCTGATATATTACATTTACAGGCTCAGTAATATTCATATTTTCATCTATACATTCTCCCCTTGATAGCTTTGCCGCAATATTTAGTATCAGCGTAGATTTTCCATCACCTGGATCTCCCTGCACTATTGACAGCTTTCCATAAGGGATAAATGGATACCACAACCATTTAATCTGCTGTGATTCAACCTCGGAAAGGTGTATCATTTTTAATTCTGTATTTGTTTCCACTGTCTGCCTCACTTTCGTAAATAATCATTGTCTCAAAAGTGGGCTGCTGTTATACTTTAATTGGTGTTTTGGTAACAGAAGCCCGCTTTTGTTATCTGCCGTGGCTTTCCCGATTGCCGTCAGGAAAGCCACTATTTCTGCCAAAGATACTTTGCACCATCCAGCATATCTACAACCGCTTTTATCATAGCAAGATAGTCATGCTGCAGTTCTTCAATATCTGTATAAGCTTCACCATCAACCGGTGATTCTTTTTCTTTTATCTGTCCTGTTTCAATGATTTCATCATATATTTTGTGAATATCTGCCTGCATCTTCTCAAGCGTCTGCACCAGCATATATACTGTTTCTTTCTTGCCTACAACACAAATTCGACCATAGATACAACATCTTGTAAAAAATGTTTTCTTCATCATTCCACTTGCCTTGATTCTTGCTTCAATTTCACGCCTTTCATAGTCTGATATGCGAAAACTGATTGTCGGATTCTTATGAACTCCACTCACTGAACATCACCTCCATTCCCTGTACCCGGCACAAATTCTTCATTAAGCTTATCAGCCATCTCAATCTGCTCTGTCGGAAACATATGTGCATAATGAAATGTGATTGTCTGGCTCTCATGTCCAACCCTGTTTCCAATGGCTACCGCTGAAAAACCCAGGCGAATAAGTAAAGAAATGTGCGAATGCCTTAGATCATGAATTCTTATTCTCTTTACTCCTGCCGCTTTAGCTCCTCTGCTCATCTCGTGATGCAGATAAGATTTTGTAATCTGAAATATTCTGTCATCTCTTCCATATCCATACAGCATTCCGATAAACTGTCTTAACTCTTCTACCAGAAAATCAGGAATTACAACATCCCTTCTGCTCTTTTCCGTCTTAGGATCTGTGATGATATCCTCACCATTGATATACTGATAAGACTTTGTGATATGAAGTTTCTTATTCTCAAAATCAATATCTACAGGTGTCAGGGCAAGCAGTTCACCTTCCCTTATTCCGCACCAGTAAAGAATCTGAAATGCATAATAAGATATTGGCTTGTCTTTTACACATTCTATGAACTTGAGATATTCTTCTTTTGTCCAGAAATCCCTCTCATCAGCTTTTCCTTTACCAATCGTCCCTGCCTTCTTAACAGGATTTTCTCTCAGATTGTAAAAGCGTACCGCATGATTAAATATGGCTGACAGCTCTGACTGCATTGTTTTCAGATAAGTCGGCTTATAGGGCTTACCGTCTGCCTGTCTCTTCTTGATCATCTCATTCTGCCATTTGATAATATCCGCAGGACTGATTTCATTCATCTTCTTGTCCTTGAAATATGGAATCAGCTTCTTCTGAAAAATAACATCCTTTGTACGCCACGTGTTAAGCTTCAGCTTAGGCTTTAAGTCCTCCTCATACAGCTTGTAGAAGTCCTCAAACCTCATATCCAGATTTGTTGCCTGCTGCAGCAGAAACTTTTGCTCATACTCCAATGCCTCCTTTCTTGTCCGAAAGCCACGTTTGAGCTTTCTTTTGTTTTTACCTGTCCAATCGTTGTAGTGGAAGGAGACATACCATGTCCCCCTCGCCTCATCCTTGTATGCTGCCATACAACTTCTCCTTTCCCTTATGCAGTCTTATCGCATAAGTCATATACTTTACTGTCAAGATACTTGCGGCTTACTCTGCCGGATCTGACATAGAAGCCTTTAGCGGAAAGTTCCTTATTAGCTTCTCTTATTACTTTGTATGCATGAGATACTGATACATCAAGCATCTCAGCAACCTCTTTTGCTGTGTAATATAACTTCTCCATGGTGCGTTCACCTCCTCTCTCCGGCAATTACCGGTATGTATCAAACACTTGTATTGCCCGCTGCAACTTCTATATAACTCGTTGCAACTATTGTATTTGCTTATCCTAAATTTTAAAAGGGACTAACCCGGTCCTTTTTCTCAGATAAGGGTACAATAACGGTTTTTTTTACAAATATAGCAGCACCCCTGTCTCTTGATTACATCACTCATTCTAATTCAAAGCTTAGATTTGCAGAATATTTTCTCATGGACTTTTTTCGTAAAAACATATTCTCTGACGGACTTTTTATTTTTGTGTTATAAAGTCTACCGCAAACCATATTTTTACGGAAGAGACACCACTGGTGTATTTTCACTAATTTGCACCAGTTTTTGATGCTTCATATAATTGGGATAATTTTTGAAAATAAAAAGAAATGTGATAATAGAAAATACCTATGACACTTCTGTTTAGTACTCATTAATATCTGTGGTACTATCAAAACAGGTATCATATAGGTATCACGATAAAAGAAAAAGCCCCATAAATGGCTTGTTTACGCCATTTATGAAGCTCTGTTTACTACTCAAACTCAATCGTTCCCGGTGGCTTACTGGTCAGATCATAGAATACCCGGTTGACCCCGCGCACCTCATTGATAATCCGGCTCATTACCGTCTGCAGCACCTCGAACGGGATCTCCGCCGCCTCCGCAGTCATGAAATCCACCGTATTCACGGCGCGCAGTGCAACTGCATAATCATAGGTTCTCTCATCCCCCATGACTCCGACGCTTCTCATATTGGTGAGCGCCGCAAAATACTGACCGATCGAACGGTCCAGTCCGGCTTTCGCAATCTCCTCGCGGTAGATGGCATCAGCGTCCTGTACAATGCGGACTTTCTCTGCTGTCACCTCGCCGATGATGCGGATGCCGAGTCCCGGTCCCGGGAACGGCTGGCGGAATACCAGGTTCTCCGGAATGCCAAGCTCCAGACCTGCCTTGCGCACCTCATCCTTGAACAGGTTGCGCAACGGCTCGATGATCTCCTTGAAATCAACATAGTCCGGCAGACCTCCGACATTGTGGTGCGACTTGATGACTGCGGATTCCCCGCCAAGTCCACTCTCCACGACGTCCGGATAAATGGTTCCCTGCGCCAGGAAATCCACTGCACCGATCTTCTTCGCCTCTTCCTCAAAGACACGGATGAACTCCTCACCGATGATCTTGCGCTTCTGCTCCGGCTCCGTCACGCCTGCCAGCTTCGCATAGTAACGCTCCTGTGCGTTGACGCGGATAAAATTCAGGTCGAACTGACCGTCCGGGCCAAATACGCTCTCCACCTCATCGCCCTCATTCTTGCGCAGAAGACCATGATCCACGAACACGCAGGTGAGTTGCTTGCCGATCGCTCTGGACAAAAGTCCTGCTGCGACTGAGGAATCCACACCGCCGGACAGCGCAAGAAGCACCTTGCCGTCGCCGACTTTCTCGCGGATCGCTTCGATCGTATGCTCCACAAAATGATCCATGCGCCAGGTTCCGGCACAACCACAGACACCGCGTACGAAATTGTGCAGCATCTTGGTGCCCTCCTGGGTGTGAAGCACTTCCGGATGGAACTGGATTGCAAAAAGCTTCTTCTCGCGATTCTCCGCTGCCGCCACCGGACAGTCTGCCGTGTGCGCCGCAATGGAAAATCCCGGAGCAACTTTTGAAATATAATCAAAATGACTCATCCAGCAGATTGTCTTCTCAGACACGTCGCCGAAAAGCGGCGATGTCGGATCGACAGACACCTCTGTCTTGCCATACTCACGCACCGGTGCCTTTTCAACCTTTCCGCCCAGCACATGCATCATAAGCTGCGCACCGTAGCAGAGTCCCAAAACCGGAATTCCAAGTTCAAACAGTTCCTTCGTGTACGTCGGAGAATCCGGCTCGTAGCAGCTGTTCGGGCCGCCGGTTAAAATGATCCCCTTCGGATTCATCGCCTTGATCTGCTCGATGTCTGTACGGTAGGAATAGATCTCACAGTAAACATTGCACTCTCTGACACGTCTGGCAACCAGCTGGTTGTACTGACCGCCAAAGTCGATGACAATGACCTTTTCCTGTGAAAAATTGTTGTTCATTTCCACACTCTTTTCCTCCTGATGTTTTTCCGCCGCAAAGGGCGGTTTGCTCAATTGCTACTATTATAAGATACGCTCTCGCAATTTACAAGGCGCATTTCTATATTTTCCACCATTTCACGATTCAATAATTTTCAATGTTCCGGTTATACTATCTCCATGAAAAAACATGACCGCCTTCCGGATTTTTCCAAACTCTGCGCACCGGAGCAGACTCCTATATCGTTTTTCCTCTCCCAGCAGATTTATTTCTTCTTTCTCGGCTCGATCGGCGGGTTTCTCTGGGAGGTTGCCATCTTTCTGTATCGGGACAAGACCTTTGCCAACCGCGGCTTTCTCTACGGACCGTGGCTTCCGGTCTACGGCATCGGCGCAGTGCTTTTCTATCTGCTGCTGGGCTGCAGGCGAAAAAAAATCCACCCGGCCGGCGTCTTTTTCCTCAGTGCCGGCATCGGCACCGGTCTGGAACTCCTGATCGGATGGTTTCTGGATACCTTCTGGAATCTGCGCTACTGGGATTACAGCGGCTATCCTTTTCATTTTCATGGCTATATCTGTCTGTACGCGGCGATCGGTTTCGGCATCGCGGGCGTGCTCTGGATCTGTGTGCTGGAGGCGCCGCTCACCAGGCTCTGGAAACGTCTCTCCCCCAAAGTGCGTCTTGGATTAAACACCCTGATTCTGCTGCTCTTTGCCGCAGACTGCGCGGCTGCGCTCATATTTCCAAATCGTGGAGCAGGCATCACCTTCCCTTAAGATAGCGCTCCATCTCCTCCCGAAGCTCTGCAAACTGCGCGTTGGTCACAGCGTTGCGGCTCTCAAAATGCAGCAGCTTTTCCAGATAACCCTGTTCTTTTACAATCCACACACTCTCCGGAAATACCAGTTCAAACACCAGCGAGATATGTCCCACCACATGATCCACCGGCGTTCGCTTGATGCTGCGAAGCGTCGCATGATGTTCGTAAAAACTTTCCATCACTGCCTGCGTGACGGCTGCATTCCGCAGTTCCTCCGTCGTGGTATTATAAATCTCCTCCAGCGGCACATCCACGTTGACCCGCAGAATATCAATCTTGTCGGCATCCCGCAGGATATGGCACAGCTTTTCCGTGCGCGGCGCAAGCCCCTCCGGAATCCGGTAGGCACTGTGCACTCTTATGGCGGTCTCAATGACCTCATCCTCCGCCGCGTCGTCCACATATGTGCGGATCAGACCTTTCCCCGCAGACAGTGGACCACCGAACAGAATATCCGCTCCAAGTGCCGCGTGGTCAATGGAATCTGCATCGCTGAATGTCCCGTATCTCCGAAGCTGCTCAAATCTTCCCACATCGTGCAGCATTCCAAGAAGCCATGCCAGGTCGACCTCTGTCTTCTCCATCCGCTCCGCCTTCGCGATCCGCTCGCACAGTTCCGCCACCCGGTAAGTGTGGTCTATTTTCAGTTTTATTTTCTCATCGGTCGCATCATAAGCATCCGTATATTCCCGGAATGTTTCTCTGACCCGTTCACGCTCGATTTTCATCTGCCGGTATCTCCTTCTGACTTTCTTATTCTTTTCCCCTGCCCGGTTGGAAGCCTTTTCATCCTGCTTAGGTGCGGTTCGCCTTTTTCTCAGTCTTCTCCTCATACATGATAGCATCCGCCTCACGCACGTAGTCGTCCAGATCGCGCCCGGTCGTCATATCCGTGTGGACACATCCCGCACTGACCGTCAGTGGAAACGGCAGTTTCATCTCCGCCGAACGTTCCCAGATCTCCTTCCGGATCTCTCCGATGATCTTCCCGATCTCTGCATCCGCGGTCTGCTCCAGCACAACGAGGAACTCATCCCCGCCGCTCCGGACCGCGACCGCTCCCTCCGGAATATATTTTAAAATCGCCGACGCAATCGTCTTGATCGCCCAGTCCCCATAGATATGCCCGAATTCATCATTGATGCTTTTGAGCCTGTCCATATCCATGAAAATAATTGAAAGATTCTCCCCCGTCAGCTTCTTTTTCTCAAACATACGACACGCCAGCTTCTGGTAACCGAGCCGGTTGTACATTCCCGTCATGGCGTCCTTCACGTACAGTTCTGACAGCACCTGATTCAGATAGGCAAGGCGCTCCTTTTTATGCAGATTCTCCATCGCAGACGTCAGCACGTTGATAACCTGGAACAGATACCGCTTCTCCATCAGATACACAGCATTCCGGATGACAAAATATCCCACCGTGTGTTCCCGGAAATGAAGCGGCAGAAACAGAAAATCTTTTCCGCCCTCCGCGTAATCGAAGGTCGGGAAAATCCCCTCCACGACCGTCTCCTCACTCTCTTTTACCACGCCATCCTCATAGGCGAACTCCATCTGCATTTTCTCCGGATAACCGTGCACGCAGAATTCTTCATCCTCAATCAGATGCCTGTCATAATAATCACTCAGTTCCCGGAAATCATTCATGTGCTCATCCATGATCAGATACATCGCGTCACACCGCATAGCCGGAATACATTTCGGAATCCAGCGTGACATCTCACGCACCGTCTCGCACTGCAACAATTCATACTCCAGCGAAAGCACCTGCTCCTCAAATTCGTCCGTCTCGATTCCATAGACAATCTGCGCCCTGGAATGTTCTGCCTGATCCACCGCAATGCCGGCGTCGCAGCCGCAGCTTTCCCAGAAAATGCACTGGTGCCCCGTATAATTAAACCGCGGTACCATCTCGCCCCTCCACAGCCGCAGAAGAATATCCGCACAGTGGTATCCCACCTGCTCGCGGATATGTCCGACCGTTGTGATGTGCGGGGAATAATAGCTCGCCTTGTCAAAATTATCGAATCCGGTCACCAGAAAATCGTCGGGTGCCTTGTAGCCGTGAGCTTCCGCGGTCTCACACACGCCGACGGCAATGTTATCGTTGGCACAGATAATGGCATCCGGAAGTTTCCCGTGCAGCGTGAGCAATTTTTCAAATCCATGCACTCCACACTTGTATTCATAACTCTCGCAGTAGAGATCCCTGGCATCCCATAAAATCCCGTGTGTCTCTGAAAAATCGCGCAACGCAGCCACACGCCGGTTGCTCTCGTAATTATCGTCCGGTCCCATGACATACCAGAAACGCCTGCAGCCGTGTACCTCATAGAGGTGCGCCATCATTTCCTGCATGGCAGAATAATTGTCAATGCCGACATAGTAAAAATCCGCAATCTCATTTGCAATGGAAATCACCGGCTTCCCGGTGGCCTTTGCCGAGGAGATCACATACTCCCGCACCTTGGGATAGCGGATATTGTTCAGATCCACAATAATGCCGTCGAAATCGTTTAAGTCCGGCAGCCGATAGATGTTGTACTCTCCGATATTGTAATCCTCATCCTTGCTCCAGTCTCCGGAACTGTTGAAAATATACAGATTCACGTCCTCATTCGTCTCTCTGATACGCTCCAACACTCCGGCGGGCCATGCATATGTGAAGAATCGCTTCCATCCGTCCATGATCAACGCTATCTTCTTCATCTGCGCTTATCCTCCATCTATCCTGCCGTTATCTTCTCCTATTATATAAAAACGTTTTCATGCCGTCAAATGCTTCTGCGTTTTCACACATGCTGATGCAGATACTTCTCCTTTGTCGCCATCCCGCCGCGGATGTGCCGCTCGGACTTGTTGATGTCCAGCACCTTGCGCGTCTCCGCCGCGAGAGACGGATTGACCTGCGCGAGGCGCTCGGTGACGTCCTTATGTACCGTACTCTTGCTGATCCCGAAATGCTTTGCCGCCTGCCGCACGGTCGTGTTATTGTCAATGATATATCTGGCAATCTCCATGGCTCTTTCCTCAATATAACCTTTCAAACCAAAACCCCTGCAATACTTGTTTTTACATTGTATGCAGGCTTATTTTCGTATATACTATCTTTATCAGATGTAAAGGAGGATATTGCCATGCCATTTATCAATACGAAAACCACCGTTTCCCTGAGCAAATCCAAAAAGGATTCCCTGACCGCAGAGATCTGCCGCATTACCAGGGAGTGTCTCGGCAAGGGAGAGAACTGGGTTATGACTGGTTTTGAGGACAATGCCAGCCTGTTCTTTCAGGGGGATTCTGCCGCTGTCGCTTATGTGGAGGTCAAAAGCTTCGGCACGCCGTCCGCTGCAGGCACCAGCCAGATGACCGGAAAGCTCTGCCATCTGCTCTCCGGCGAACTTTCCATTCCTGCCGACCACATCTACGTGGCATACTTCCCGACTGACAACTGGGGCTGGAACGGAAGCAACTTCTGACTACAGCAGAAAAAATGCGGGAATTCCCGCATTTTTTCATTTTCTCTCTTCCGCCTTGATCGCTCTCTTTTTCTCGTACATCTTCACATCCGCACGGTTCCTTGTCTCTTCCATATTTTTATCATACTGCTCGTCAAAGATCGCGTAGCCGTAAGCGATCCGCATCGGGACGTCCGTTTTCCCTTCATTATATTTCCGCTCGAGATATTCCAGTCTGCGCAGACGTTCCTCGACCCACTCACTTCTGGCATGGCGGATCACGGTGCAGAATTCATCCCCGCCGATCCGGTAGCACACCCCGGCAGGTTCAAACACTTCCGCGATCAGCTTTGCCGCATCCTGAATATACTTATCGCCCGCCGCATGTCCGAACGTGTCATTGCAGTACTTCAGGTCATTCAGATCGAACGTTACAATCGCCGTCTCTCGGTCTCTGGCATTTTCCGACGCCCACTCATCATAAGCGTTGCGGTTGTACAGTCCGGTCGGCATATCATGCTCCGCCAGTTCCCGGTAGATCTCCGCCTTGCGTCCCTCATCAATCTTCTCCATCGACACCGCAGTCGCCTCTCTCGCCAGCAGGCAGATAAACAACAGGAATCCAAATCTGCCGATCACATCCGTTCTTCTCCATCCGATGTAGTACGCCGACATGTCGACCGCGTAAGACACTAGCAGAATTACAAGTCCCCAGATACAGACACGCACCCGCCGGTCCATTCCGCGCGCCCGGTAACGCTGCAAGATCACATAGAGCAGATAGAGCAGATCACATGCCATCAGAAAATGCGTGCAAAATACCGTATTTTTAAACTCGCAGATCCCCGTCATGTGGAGTACGGTACACACTACAACATTCGCAAATGAACAGATGCAGATAATATTTGATATATACTTCTCCTCCACCTCGGAGAACTCCTGCAAAAATGCTGCAAACGGCGCAATCATCAGCATAATCAGCATATAACCGGTGTACGAGGCCGCCGTCCGGCTTTTTACCATGTAGGCAACCAGCTCCGCCTCATTCATGGACCACATTCCCATCATCAACGTAAAAATGCCAAAATACAGGATGCCCGGTCCCATCTTTACTTTGCGTCTTGCAATTGCATAATAAATGAGCAGCATAATACCGATCGCTCCGTCGACTGTGCTGACCATGATCTCCGGAACCGATCCTCTCATCGTCTGATAGACCATCTGTCCGTCATTCTCCTGATAGAACCTCGTCACATGATCCCGCACTGCCGGGTACACCGCCTCGATCCGCACGCAGAAACTCTTTACGCCCTCCTGCAGCTGAATCGTATTCCATCCGGTTCCGGGCGTCCTCCCGAACACCGTACTGCTCTTTTCCAGCGAATAAATCTGCTCGCCGTCCGCATACACTTCCACACACTGATGTACGCTAAAAAATGTCAGTTCCGAAAACTCCGACTGCATCTGGTTGCAGTCGAAATAATACTCCCTGACATCTTCACTCACTTCCATTACGCGATCGGGCTGCAGTTCGATTCGTCTGGAATCCTCCGCAAAGCTTGTATTCTTTTTACCTGCAAACGCAAAGCTCAACGCCATCAGAATAAATCCGATGACAAGCAGCACTCCATAAACGATCGATACTGATTTTTTCATTTATCCTCACCTGTGGAAAATTCTGGCAAACAGAGATTTTTTTGTATTCTCCGCACTGGTTTTTATCTCCGCAGCGGCAAGCGTCTCTTTTCCTGCCTCTTCCTTTGTCTCCGGCAGAGCCTCCTCGAGGAAGAACTCGTCGAACACGTCGTTCCTCTTGTTGATCTTCTCACACATGTCCTTGGTGACCTCCATCATGGTCTCCATCATATGTCTTGCATTCTGCCCCATGCGGTCTTCAAAAGTCATCCCCTGATCCGGTGCCTCCTCACCCCAGATACAGTCATCCCCCAGCACACGCAGCTTATTCAGCCGGTCGCGCTGCTCCTTGCGGACGACGCTCAAAAATCGGCTCACCATCACGTTGTGCTCGTTTTCGTCCGTATAACACAAAAACTCTTCCAGCGAAGCGTTCCCCGGATAACCGATTTGATAATATGTATTGTAGATACGGCAGATCCGCTCTGTCGTCTGGCGCAGAATGATGCCGCACTCCTGCGGTTTTCTCCAATAATAATGCTCCGCACGCTCCAGTTCCTGCAGAACATTATCATACATCGCCTGAAGCTCATCCGACTCCAGTCTGCACTCTCTTATAAACTCAAAATTCATCTCCTGCTGCCCCTCTTATGCTCTGTTTTCTACCGCTTTCAGGATCTCCTCACTGATGTTCTCCACATCCTTGCCGTCCGTGTCCACGCAGATATCCGCCACCGCTTCGTAGCGCGGCCGGCGCTTCTCCATCAGTTCCCGTATATATTCCACATTCATATTCCCGTTTAAAATCGGGCGGTTCGTGCTGTCCTTGACTCTTTCGTAGATCGTCTCCGGCGTTGCCCGGAGGAACACGATGCAGCCGTTCTCCTTCATCAACGCCGCATTCTCATCCCTGAGTACACTGCCTCCACCGCAGGAAACCACATATCCTGTGCTCTCTGAGAAAGACCGCAGCAATTCTGTCTCCAGATCGCGGAAATAATTCTCTCCATGTGCGGCAAAAATATCCTTGATTGCCATCCCCTGTTGTTCCTCGATGAGCTGATCCATCTCAATCCGCTTCGCCGGGCATTTTTTTGCAAGCGCCCACGCAATGGTACTTTTCCCGGCGCCCATAAAGCCGATCAGATATAAATTCTTCATGCCACTGCTTCACCTTTCTAGCGAAAAAAACGCTCTTTGACTTCCTCGACCGGCATATCTTTTCCGGTATACAGTTTAAAGGCAGCCACGCCCTGCCACAGCAGCATTCCCTTGCCGCCGATACAGGTTGCTCCGGCTTCCTTCGCCTCCCGGAGCAGTCTCGTCTCCTCCGGGTTGTAGACAGCATCTGCCACCACTAACCCCGGCCGGAATGCGGAAGTATCCTTTACCACACTCTCATTTTCCATCGGCTTCATGCCTACAATCGTTGCATTTGCAAAAATATCACTGGACGCGATCTCCGCAGTCATCCGCGCAGTATCCGCAATATCATAGACATTTACCACGCACGACGGAACCGCCGCACGGATCTTCTCCGCCGTTTTCAGCGTTCTCTCAAAAAAAGCATCCTTGATATTAAAAATGGAAATCTCCCTTGCACCGTCAAGCGCGCACTGCACCTGAATGGCAGTAGCGGCACCGCCTCCGCCTGCAACCACGATCTTCTTGCCCTTAATATCGATCCCGTGATCCTTCAGATTATGCACAAATCCCTCGCCGTCAGTAATATGGCCGGTTAGTCTGCCGTTGTCATTTACGATCGTGTTGACCGCTCCGATAATCTGTGCTGCCGGAGACAATTCATCCATGTATCTGACAACCTCTGTCTTGCACGGCATGGTGACATTGCAGCCGCGCATCTTAAATGTGCGCATGGCGGCAATGGCATCCGCCACTTCCTCTACTTTGATGTCAAAAGCCACATACACGTAATCCAGCCCCAGACGCTCGAAACTGTAGTTATACATTGCCGGTGAACCCGAATGTCCGACCGGTGAACCAATCAATGCCAATAATCCTGTGTGTCCTGAAATTCTGCTGTCCATATTCCCTCCATGATCCGGCGCCCTTTTTCTCTCTGCGCCGATAACAGTATCATAGCTGTTTTCCTCTGGCATTTCAATACATTAAAGTTAAAAAGTGCTCGTTCTACTCAGCAAGCAGCGGCATAAAATCTTCCGTATCGCCGCAGAATATGCCGCCGCATTCCTGTAAGATGTGCCGCATTACAGGCAGTACCTTTTCATATTCCTCCGCAGAAAATGTCACCAGATACACTCTGTCGCAGTCATGTTCCTCTGCAAATGCCGCAGTCACCTGATCCCGGGGATGTATTTTCCCTTCCTCCATGTCCATGGAGGCTTCTCCGCCGTACATAATCTCAAGTACGCCTGCTTCCTGCCAGATTTCCATCTCACAGGTTCCTTCCAGCACGTCTGCAATCTGCCGCACACCCACAGTCTCCGGTGCAAGATAAAGCCATTCGCCCGGCACGCCTGCCTCTTTCTTTTTCTCCTGCGCGGTCTTGTTCACCGGAACCGCTGCTTTTCCCAGCGCTCCGTGCCCCGCCTTCTTCATCGAAGCTGCTTTTCCCAGCGTTCCGTGCCCCGCCTTCTTCATCGAAGCCGCTTTTCCCGCTGCTCTGTGTCCCGCTTTCTTCATCGAAGCTGCTTTTCCCGCTTTCTTTCCCAGCTTTTTCATCCTGCCTCCTGCTTACCAGCAAAGAACCTCGTGGCCGTCCTCCGTCACAAGCACCATAATCTCCCACTGTGCAGACGGAAGTCCGTCCTCCGTGTAGACCTCCCAGTCGTTTGCATCATCGACATAGATGTCCACTTTTCCCATGTTGACCATCGGCTCGATCGTAAAGATCATGCCCGGCACCATCAGCATCTCCTGACCGCGCTTGCTATTATAGCCAACCCACGGCTCCTCATGGAACTCCAGTCCCACGCCGTGTCCGCCGATCTCACGCACAACCGTATAACCGTTTGCGAAGGCGTGATCGTGAACCGCCTGACCCATATCGCCTAAGAATCCCCACGGTTTTACTTCCGCGAGACCTTTTTCCACACACTCCTTCGTGACATCCACGAGACGTTTCTTCTCCGGGCTGACATCGCCGATGCAGAACATTCTGGAAGAATCGGAAAAATAACCGTTCAAAATCGTGGAAACATCCACATTGATAATATCTCCCGACTTCAAAATGACATCCTTTGACGGGAATCCATGGCACACCTGATCGTTTACCGAAGTGCACACGCTGTACGGGTAGCCCTGATAATGCAGCGGCGCCGGAATACCACCCATACTGGTCGTCATGTCGTAGACAATCTTGTCGATTTCCGCCGTATTCATGCCCTCATGAATGTGCTCCTGAATGTAATCGAGCACCGCGATATTGATCTTGCAGCTCTCCTTAATCCCTGCAATCTGATCTGCATTCTTGATAATGTCATGGGTCGGGACGATATGTCCCTGCGCAGCGATCGCTGCAATTTTCTCGTCAAATGCCTGATGGCATGCCTTGTATTTCCGTCCGCTTTTGCACCAGCACGGATCATTTCTTCCAATTTTTACTGACATATTCTTCTTCTCTTCTCTATTTTATTTTTTATATTATATTCTGCCTGCCGCAAATGCTTTCTTCACATATCGGCGCATATCCTGCTTCACGCAATGGGAAATCTCTGTCTTTCCCTCTTTGTTCAATGATCTACCGTGATGCTGCCGAACGGCACGCGGTCCCAGGTAGTCTCGTCTAACTCACAGATATGCTGTGCCAGAAGTTTTTCGTATTCCGTACCGCCGATGGAATAATCCTCGTAATCGACCTGTTCCATCTCCGCAAGAATACTCTGATATTTCTGCGCCAGCGCCATTTTTCGCATGGATGCATCAATCGTTTCCTCATCGACACCCAGGCGCGCTCTCTGTTCCTCGGTAAGGTCACTCCAAAAATCCTGCTGATCATTGGCAAGATACTGTTCCTCCTCCTCTGAGAGCGTGATTTTCTCTGCTGTTGCCATCTGGTAAAACAGCGTATCGTGAATGGTCATATCCACCACTGTCTGTTTCGCCTGCTCCCGCAGGAATGTATGATTGATATACAGCTGCCAGTATTCGTCCGTATTATCCGGATTATAGATGATGGCCGCATCTTCCATATTGCCTTCCTCATATGCGATATAAAATGCCATCTCCCGCAGAGTTACCGGCTTCCCGTCCACCGTCACCACCACAAGATCCAGTGATTCCGGAAATGACAGCTTCTGCCGCTTTCCCTGTTCGCGGTAGGATGCTGTCCCCAGAATGATGACCAGAACGACCAGAACAGCAGTAAATCTTAATTTCTGTCTCATACCTGACAAAGCCCTGCCACCACCTGATTGATCACGCTGCCCTCTGCCTTGCCTTTCAATTCCGGCATAACAGCCTTCATAATCTGTCCTTTGTTGTGGCTTTCTACCACGTCCGCAAACTTCTCTGTGATAAACGCCTCCACCTCGTCAGCCGACATCATCTTTGGCGCATATTCCATAAAAATATCGTAACGCGTCTTATATTCTGCAAGCAGATCTTCTCTGGATGCCGGGCAGGTATCGATCTGTTCCTTCACGGACTTGATCTCCTTTAAAATGACCCGGTCCACAAGTTCTTCCCGAATGTCATCGCGGCAGCCCTCATCGATTGCCACCTTCTTCGCAGCCGACACCAGTGTGGAGATTGCATCCTTGCGCACCTTGTCTCTTGCCTTCATTGCTGCGATCATATCATCCTGTAACTGTTTGAACTGCATTTTCTATTCCTCCATCTCTTATTTCATTTCTATCCAGATTATAGCATTTTACTTTTGAAAATACAAACCTACAACACACGCCGAACCGAAGTGATCGTACGGTAAGTTGCATTTCCGTAGCAGATACCGGTTCTCGGGTTGGACGCATGGATAATCCGTCCGCCGCCGATATAGATTGCCACATGTCCCGGATAGCAGATAATATCGCCGGGCTGTGCATTTTCATAGCTGACTGCCTGTCCGCAGCTGCTCTGCGAATACGAAGATCTCGGCAGGGAGATGCCAAAATGCTGGTAGACCGCCATGACAAAATAGGAACAATCCGTTCCAGATGTCAGGCTGGTACCTCCAAGGACATACGGATTCCCCAGGAACTGGCTCGCATAGGACACTACGTCACTGCCGCTGACTCCGGTCGTGTAGGACGGGTTTAATCCGCCGTCCGTCAGACCTGTGGAAGAGCTGCCGGAGGTACTGCTGCCCGAAGTCGGGGTATCCGTCCCGGTCGAAGCGGTATTTCCGTTCGTATTCGAGGTCGTTCCGGCGCCGGCTGCCGAGGTATCCGTTCCGTTGGTGCTGCCGGTTGTTCCTGCCGCAGTAGCCGCCTGTGCCGCCTTTTTCTTCGCCGCCTCCGCAGCCGCCTGTTTTGCCTTCTCCGTCGCAATGATCTGGTTCTGCTGCTTGATCGTCTGCGCATACTGGCTTGCAAGGCTCTGTGCATTGGCAAGCTGGCTGTCAAAATCCGCCATCTCCGAACGCTTTGTCGCAATCACCTGCTCCAGAGAACTCTGCTGCTCCTGATAGCTGATCTGAAGTTCCTCCATCTCCGCCATCTCACTCTCAAGCTGTGCCGTCAGGTCTTCCACCTGCTGCACCACTTCCTGATAGTTCGTCAGCATATCGCGGTCATACTGGTAGACGTCCGAGACATATTCCACCCGGTTCAAAAGATCCGTAATGCTGTCCGCGCCGACTAACGCCGTCAAAAAGGACTGGTCTCCATTCTCATACATATACTGAATCCGCTGCTTCATGGCGTCATACTGCTGCTGTTCCTCTGCTTTCGCATTTTCCAGATCCGCGTTTGCCTGTTCGATCTCCTGCTCCTGCGTATCCATATCGCTCTGCAGGATGTCCATATCGGTAAGCAGGCTCATGAGTTGATTGTCATAATTATTCATCTCTGCCTGAAGGCTGTTCTGCGCCGACTGGATATTCTGAATCTGCTGGTTCACCTGATTCAGTTCCTGCTGTGCCTCATCCTTTTTATCCTGTGCATCCTTGATTGCCGAAGCAGACACAGACGCATAGTTTCCGATTCCGACTGCTCCCGCCAGAAGCAGTGCCAGAACGCGTTTCTTAAAATGTCTCATGTGATATCTCCATCCCAAATATCTGAATTATCTTTCATTGCGTACAAAAAACGGGTATGACTCTGTTATCATACCCGTTGATTATATCATACTTCCTTATAAAATTGTCACAGTTTCCATAATTTTTCGATTTTTCGGAAATCAGATCAATCCCATCCGATATACATCAGTTCCAGATCGCTCAGCTCGCCATCATAGAACGTTACGGAAATGGAGTTTTCATCCATATCTTCGTAGATGTCGCTGTGGCTGTACCACTGATAAGACTGGTAGTCGCCGGTATCCGACTCATACTCATAATCCGGCTCGCCGTAAGCAGTCATAAAGTCGTCGTTGACCGCATCCTTTGTCAGACCGTTCGGAAGAAGGATCTCCAGATCGTCATTGTAGTCCATGCTGGTGAACGAGAAACCGAACACGATTCCGTCTGCAAGTGTCTGCGGATCGTCGGTTACATTTCCAATGTACACCTCTCCCAGCTCATTTCCCTGTGCATCGTAGAAGGTCGGATAGTAGTATTCGTTCTTGTTGGATACATACTCCTCATCCTCGGAGTCGATGGAAAAACCAAGTGCCTTGAACTCACTGTAGCTCATCGGAAGCTGCACCAGAATACCATTCACGGTAATGTCTCCACTGTCAAACGCATCCCCTGCTGTCACGTCAAGCGGCGCTGCCGTTTTGGCATCCTCTGTATCCTCGCTGTCATCGGTGAGGAAATCGTCGGTGTCGTACTCTTCATCACCGGAATCACCCATGAAATCATCCGTGTCGTAATCATCGCTTACACCTGCGGCCTCGTTATATCCTTCCATGAACGCATCCTCGATGTCGTTGCTGTAAAGTACGCTGAAAATAATGCTGAAGACCAGCCATACCAGTGCGATCGCAAAACCGATCCACAGGCAGATCGTCGCCGACTTGCTGTTGCGCTTATACTCCTGCACATCTCCGGACTTGTAGGCACTGTTCGCCTTGCTCGTGAATACGCATCCGATAATACCCATAATCATGGTAATCAGGTTGCATCCGCAGCAGCACAGAATCTCAAGGATGGAGAATGTAATCTTCATTCCGAACGAGTTCTTCACCGGCTGACCGTTCTCGTCGTTGAGCACCGTCGCCTCGCCATAGTTTACGCCGGCATATGCATTTCCCGCATACTGGCCGTTCGCCTGACCATACGCCTGCTGACCGTTCGTCTGCTGTCCATAGGCATTATTCTGTCCATAAGCGTTATTCTGTCCATAGGCGTTATTCTGTCCATAGGCGTTATTCTGTCCGTAAGAATACTCTCCCTGGCCGTTCGCGCTCTGCTCTCCGTAATTCTGCTGACCGTAAGGCTGGCTCACATTCCCCTGGCCGTTCGCATTTTCTGCCTGACCGTAGTTCTGACCGTAAGGCTGGCCTGCATTCTCCTGTCCATAAGGCTGACCTGCGCTTTCCTGTCCATAACCGTTTCCCGGCTGGCCGTAAGCATTCGCTCCCGGCTGAGCGTCCGGCTGCGTCATTCCGCTATTCGCTGCCGCGTCCGGCTGACCGTATGCACCCTGTGCTCCCGGCTGACCGTACACAGCCTGCGTTCCCGGCTGATTCTCTGCCCCCGCAGATCCCGGCTGTGTCTGTCCCGGGTCGTTCTCTAAATTGTAATTTTTGTTCTCATTCTGATCCATCTTTTGTCTCCCTGTTTTCAAAATTCCTTTCTAAAAATAACACTCATAACCACTTTAGTATAACAGAGCGTCTTCTATTACTCAAGCAAATCTGTGCAAATAGTACCTTTATCCTATCTGTTTGACGATCAGCACCGCATCTCCCGGCTGCAGATTTTTTTCCGTCCAGCCGTTGGTTTCCAGAATATCCTGTATGGTCGTATGATTCTCCTTGGCAATCGTCCACAGATCATCGCCCGCCTTTGCAATATAGCCCACCAGACCGGGGCGGTTCTGTAATTCTTCCATATTTAAAGGCTCTTCTGTAATCTCTTCGATGTTCTGTATTTTCTGCGGTAAAAACGCCATCAGGTTTAACTGGATCACCGCTTTGATCTCAATATGTTCCTGATCCATCATCACCGCGGACAGCTGCTCTAATCCGCAGTCCATCTGCGCCTCCACGTCCGGCTGCATATCGGGAATCTCAAGGATCTGGGAAAACGGATAGATTTCCCTTGCCGACTGGATCGGCATATTGTCATCCGTTGTGATATAGAGAAGTTCCGCCGTGATCGTTCCCTCCGCCCGGATTCCGTTCTCCACAGGCTCGTATTTTTCCAGGCGCACCGTTCCCTCGCAGGCACAGATCTGCAGGATTTTCTCCTGGCTTTCCGGAATTTCCAGCTGTTCCGTCACCCGGCATTTTGCCGCATTTTTTACAAGAAGTCTCTCACCGATCCGCTCCCTGACTACCGGAACAGCTTTTTCCCGGAGCGAGTAGAGATCGGTCAGAAGTTCCATCTCTTCTTCCCGCCACACGCGGACATCAACCGAGACGGAGAGTTCAAGCACAAGAATGCGCTCCTCCCCGTCGTAATCCGGCTTGATCTCCAGTTCCGCCGACAGCGGGACAGCCGATATTTTAAAAATGCAATTCTCCCCGGCAGCGTCACAGTCGGCCGCACATTCCAGAGGAACCGTCGTCTCATACCACTGCAGGCGCTCGCTCTCCTCTTCCTCACTGTACAGCACCGCCGCCAGAATCTCACCTGTGACGACCGCCTTCCCATCCTCCACATGGCTTTCGACGTTGCGGAGTTCTACACTGCGCCACAGAATTTCCCGCACATTGGGTTTGTTCGACGGCAGAACAATCTCACTCTTCTGCCGGCAGACATCCCGGCAGGATGCGAGCAGATTGAGCGCTCCCCAGGTTCCCGTCTTCTGCTGGTAATCCCCCGGCAGTTCCAGTCTGGACGTAAACTCCTCCAACACCTGTTCCTCCGCCGAGGCACGCAGCACAACCACCGCACGGATGCTCAATTTTCTCGAATTGATTACGCCGACTGTCAGATCCTCGATCTCTCCGGCGGCATGTACCTCCCCGTTCTCCTGCAGCCCGTCTATATTGAGTTTCTCCTGAAACGGAATCTCTCCTTTGAGGCAGCTGATTTTTCCATCACTCTGCTCACACCGGTAAAGGATGTGAAACACCAGGCTTCCTTTTACCCACACCGCCTTGTTTGCCGCCTTCACCTCGTCAAACCGCAGTTCGCCATTTTCTTTCAAAACCTTCATGATGTCCGGCCGGTAGTCCGGGACATTATAGTCATCATCCAGCGTGATCTGGCTGACCGCCGTGCCATTCTGCTGTATTCTATGTATCTTTACTTTTTCGAGTTCCAAAAAAATATCCCCCATATCCGAATCTTTGAAACATCTTATTCGAATACGGGGAATATTATACCTGATACCTTATGTTAACATAATTTCATCCGAATATCTCTTGTAATGATATCCGAATAACTGAATGAAAGTAACTGAGGCGGATTTTCTTCCTGCTCGTCATTCACCAGTATTGTAAAAACACTCGGATATGCGTTCTGAATGACTCCTTCCTGGATGTCGACCTTGTTGCGTCCTCTGTCAAGCTGAATCAGTACCTTCCGTCCGCACTGCTGATACACGGAAGCGCGTACCTTATGGATGTCTGCCTGTTGCATTGTCTACCTCCCTGTTCCGGCTTCTTATCGTCCTAACACCGAATACCATTCCGCTTTAGTTTATCACTGCACTAAATTTTTGTCAAACAAACCGGAGAATTTTTTAAAAATATTAAGAAAATTCACTCAAATATGGTACTTTCGTCACGTTTTTCGGTCTTTATTACAATATAAGGATAACTCGGTCCGCTGCTTACCTGTTCTCCCTTTCTCGGTCCCACAAGTTCCGTATCGAACAAAATCGCATTCGATGTCAGATACAGATCCCGGATGCAGATGCTGTAACCTCCCGTCTCCTGTTCTCCATACCCGCGCACTATATACAGATCCCCGTCGAGTTCATAGGTCGTTTTAAAATCAGCCGCCTTTTTTTCCTCTATCACAGCCTTCACTTCCTCCGGTATCTGCGCCTCCTCCACGATCTCATAGTCAAGATCGGCAACCTTCGCTCCGTTTGTCGTCTCAATGCTGCACCCGGCAGCAAGCAGGGCCGCCGCTGCCAAAAAGACCAGACACCCCTTCTTCCATCTCTTCCCATACCAAAACATCTGACAGTCCCCCAAATTTTCGGTTCTATCCAAAGTATATGCCGCATCTTTTTTAAATATGCCTGTGAATTCTCTTTTCCGCGTCTTGTGTTTCCTCTTTTCAGGCTTTATAATAAAAACTATGTAAAAATCTATGGGCGCTTGCCCGGAAAGGATCTTTTTATGTTACGAGCCATCCTTGCTCTGCTGTTTGCCATTCTATATCTGATCATCGGAATTCCCGTTCTCGGAATCGAATGGATCATCAGCAAGTTCAACCGTAAGGCTGCCGACATCAGCCAGCTGCGCATGGTGCAGTGGGCGTTTCGCGTCATTCTGTTCATCTGCGAAACCAAAGTCACCGTTATCGGTGAAGAAAATGTACCAAAGGACGAAGCCGTTCTGTATATCGGCAATCACAAAAGCTACTTCGACATTATCATCACCTATGCCAGATGCCCGGGTCTGACCGGCTACGTCGCCAAGAATGACATGGCAAAAGTTCCGCTTCTTTCCCTGTGGATGAAGCGTCTCTACTGCCTGTTCATCAACCGTGATGACGTCAAGGAAGCCTTAAAGACCATTCTTGCCGGCATCGATCACATCAAGAACGGCATCTCGATGTGCATTTTCCCGGAGGGAACACGCAACAAAACTGACGATCTGATGCTTCCTTTTAAGGAGGGAAGTTTCAAGATGGCAGAAAAGACCGGCTGCGCGATCGTCCCTATGGCAATCACCGGTTCCGCCGATATTTTAGAGAATCATTTTCCGAAGGTAACGGCAACACACGTCATCTTAGAGTACGGCAAGCCGATCTATCCGAACGAGCTGGATAAAGAGACGAAGAAGAAAATCGGTGCCCACTGCCAGGGCATCATCGAAGAGATGCTCGTAAAGAACGAAAAGCTGCGGTAATGCCAGACATTACCGCAGCTTTTCTTCTATTCCGTCGCACTCTCCGTGACGGTCTCAGTCTCCGTATCCTCCACCGTTGTGGTGAACAGGTTATCAAACGTTACCTTCGCCCACACGGAATCCTTCACGGTCCAGTCGTGCTCATCTTCCCAGCCTTTGAGCGTCTCGTCGTACAGATCGCTCTGGCGCTGGCTGATAATGTTCTGTCTGGTCGTCTCGGTTGCATCCGCATCCGTCTTCTCATCCAGACGAACTACATAGTAATCGGTATCTGTGTCGATGACATCCGACACCTCCCCTTCGTCCAGTCCCTGCAGTGCCGTAAGAACTGTCTCGTCGAGGTTGCTGTCGTCGGCAGTAAAAGTTCCGCTGCTCACCGTATAGTCATACTGCTCTGCCGCATCCTCCAGCGTACCTGCCTTCGCGTCCGTGTCAAACATGCCGACGGTCTTGCCGAGCAGAGTAAGCTCGGTGTCGGTGTACTCCACGGTATTGCCGTCCTCATCCGTATGGGACTGCTTGGACACTTTGACATAGCTGTAGGAGCTTGTGTTGGCTTCCTCGTCCGTCACATTGGTATCGGCATCCGCAATGATCGCCGTGTGCATCCGGTTCTGGATCGTCGCCAACGTCAGATAACGCTCCACGATCTCCTCGTCCGCACCGAGTGCATCCAGCGCGTCCTTGCTGTTGTCTGCAATAAATGTGGCTGCCGTGTCAGCGATTGCCGCCTTGTCATCCTCCGTCAGTTCCACATCGTACTCTGCCATGTGCGCTTCCAGTGTATACATATCGAACAGTGACTGCATCACGCTGTCCTTGATATTGTCCTGCATCGTGGTGCCGTTGTTGTACAGATCGGATGACCATACATCCTCGCCAAAATATGCCACATAGAAATCATCATATGTTGCCTGCAGAAATCTCGCTGCAAAATTTGCCACTCCGAGCGGCACTTCCGTCTCATCAAAAGTTGCCACTGTCTCATTTTTATTCATTCCACATCCTGTTAACATGGATGCTGCCATAACACCGCTAAGAAGCAGTGCACTCCATCTCTTTGCTCTCATAGGTTCCTCCTGGTATATGCCATGACAGCTTGCCATGGCAGTCTTGCTCTATTATAGTGCAATTTTCTCCGGGTCGCAATATTTTTCATACTTTTTTCAAGCTTTTCCGACGCCGAAGAGCCGGTCCACCGGTGCCCGAAAATTGGCTTTCTACACCTTTTTACCCTTCCTTTGGTGCTTCCCGCTCCGTCAGAAGTCCTCCGGCATCGCTAAGGAAATGCTCCACCACCGATTTGATGTCCACATTCTTGTCCCTCGAATTCTTTTTCAGGTGATATGTGAAATACGGGTTTTTCGGATCAGCGGTAAACGTCACCTTCTGACCGTATGCAGCCACCAGTTCCGGAATCTTCGCCACATCAATCCGTGCTTTCTCATAGAGAGTAAAACGGACACTCTCACCCTTCTGCGCCACTTCCGTAAAATAAAGCCGGTGCGCCATTGATTTGATTTTTGCAATGTAAAGCAGATTTTCCACGGACTTCGGCGGATCTCCGAAACGATCGATCAGTTCCTCCGTCATCTCCTCCGTCTCCTCCTGCGTCTCAATATCTGCGATGCGTTTGTAGATGTCCAGTTTCTGCAGTTCGTTCGGAATATAACCCATCGGGATATAAGCGTCGATCACAATATCGATCGACGTGTCAAAGCTTTCCTCCACCGCGATGCCCTTCGCTTCCTTGACCGCTTCGTTTAGCATCTTGCAGTACAGATCATAGCCGACCGCTTCCATATGGCCGTGCTGCCGCTCGCCGAGCAGGCTGCCCGCTCCGCGGATCTCGAGGTCGCGCATGGCAATCTTAAAGCCGCTTCCAAGCTCCGTGTACTCTTTGATTGCGGCAAGCCGCTTCTCTGCGACCTCCTTCAACATCTTATCCCGCTTATACATCAAAAAGGCATACGCTGTGCGGTTCGATCTGCCCACACGCCCGCGGAGCTGATACAGCTGGGAAAGTCCCATATTGTCCGCATCCTGAATAATCATCGTATTCACGTTTGAAATATCCAGTCCCGTCTCAATGATCGTCGTGGAAACGAGCACGTCGATCTCGCCGTTGATAAACCGGTACATGATATTTTCCAGTTCGGTCTCCTTCATCTGCCCGTGCGCATACGCCACGTTCGCCTCCGGTACAAGTTCCGCAATCTTCGTCGCAACATCAGCGATCTCGCGCACTCTGTTGTATACAAAATACGCCTGCCCGCCGCGCGCCAGTTCCCTTGAGATTGCCTCCCGCACCAGCTCCTCATTGTACTCCATCACATATGTCTGGATGGGCACACGGTCCATCGGCGGCTCTTCCAGCACGCTCATATCCCGGATGCCAATGAGACTCATGTGCAGCGTCCGCGGAATCGGCGTCGCGGTCAGTGTGAGAACATCGATGTTGGTCTTAAGCTGCTTGATTTTCTCCTTGTGTGCCACGCCGAAGCGCTGCTCCTCGTCGATAATTAAAAGTCCCAGATCTTTGTAGACCACGTCTTTGGACAGCAGCCGGTGCGTGCCGATGATGATGTCCACCTGCCCCTTTTTCAGCTTCTCGATCGTCTTTTTCTGCTCCGCGCTGCTTCTGAACCGGCAGAGCAGATCAATATTGACCGGAAAATCTTTCATCCGCTGCACAAAGTTGTTGTAATGCTGCTGGGCGAGGATCGTCGTCGGCACCAGAAATGCCACCTGCTTGCCGTCCTGCACCGCCTTAAACGCCGCACGGATCGCAATTTCCGTCTTTCCGTATCCGACGTCGCCGCAGATCAGACGATCCATAATCTTCGTGCTCTCCATGTCGGCCTTGGTCGCCGCAATGGCAAGATCCTGGTCTTCCGTCTCCTCAAACGGGAACATCTCCTCGAACTCCTTCTGCCACACAGTGTCCGGTCCGAACGCAAATCCCTGTTCATTCTGGCGCACCGCGTAAAGCTTCACGAGGTCTTCGGCGATCTCCTTAACCGCTCCCCTGACCCTCGACTTGGTCTTGTTCCACTCCTGTCCGCCAAGCTTGTTTAACTTCGGCTTTTTCGCACCCGCGCCCGCATATTTCTGGATCTGCTCCAGCTGCGTCGCCAGAATGTAGAGATTGCCCCCGCCTGCATACTCGATCTTGATGTAATCCTTCTCGGTCCTATCCACCTCGATCTTCTCAATACCGCGGTAGATGCCCAGTCCATGGCTCTCATGCACCACGTAGTCACCGATGTTCAGATCCGTAAAGCTTGCAATCTTCTCTCCTTCATAGATGCGCTTGCGCTTCTTTTTCTTCTTCTCGCCGCCGAAAATATCGCTCTCGGAGATCACAACAAACTTCAGCATCGGATACTCATATCCTTTTTTTATCTTGCCGTAACCCGTCATGATCTCGCCGGGCTTTACCTCGTGATCGTAGTCTTCCGAATAAAAAGCGTTCAGCCCCTCCGCCATCAGATCATCCGCCAGACGCTTCGCGCGCGTTCTCGATCCCGACAGCAGGATCACCTGATAGCCGTTCTTTTTGTAACGCTCCAGATCCTTTACCAGAAGTTCAAAGCTGTTGTTGTACGGATTGACCGTCTTAGACTGGATATTCAGCCGTGTTCCAATCTCCAGATGCGGATTCTTAAGGTCGAGTGCCACCAGCGAGATGCATCTGCGCCCCGCAAGTTTTCCCAGAATCTCCTTGCAGGTAAAAAGTTCCCGCATCTGCCCCGGCAGAATATAGCCTTTTTCCAGGCGCTGCTTCATGCTCTCCGAAAATTCGGTCTCCGTCGCCATTCCGCGCTCAATGCTCCGCGGCGTCTCATCCAGGAACACCAGCGTATCCTGTTTTCCAAAATAATCGAGCAAAGAGACGCGTTCCTCGCAAAAATAGGACAGGTAGGCGTCCAGCCCGGCAGAGAGGCCCAGCTCCCCGGCTTCCTCCGCCACCTGGTCCGCCGCAGACTTGACGCGGTACGCCTCCTCGGTCTTCATCTCCCCGCGGAGCTTTTCCGAAACCTGCTTTGCTTCTGCCAGAATGCGCGCAATACCGGCGTCGCGCTCCTCTTTGGTCAGCACCAGTTCGCACGCCGGATAGATGTGGACCTCATCCAGATTCTCGATCGACCGCTGGCTTTCCGCATCGAATGAGCGGATTGAATCAACCTCATCATCCCACAGTTCAATCCGGAACGGATTCTCCTCCGTCAGCGGGAAAATGTCAATGATTCCGCCGCGCACGGAGAATTCACCGCTTGTCTGCACCTGATAATTCTTCTCGTAGCCCAGTTCCGCCAGGTGCCTTGTAAACTGCTCCAGATCGATCACGTCCCCGACCGCCACTTTCCGCACCGCACTGATAAACTGATCCGGCGACGGCATCGGATTCATCAGTCCGTCAAACGTCGTTACAATTGTGCACGAGCGCTTTTCCGCCATCATCTTGAGGGCATTGATACGCTCCGCTGTCAGCACATTTCCCCGGATATCCGACTGGTAAAACAGAATATCCTTTGCCGGATAATAGGCAGCGTTCGGATCAAAAAAGCGGTATTCCTCCGCCAGTTCCTTCGCTTTTTGTTCCTGAAACGTAACAATGATTCTGTTTCCAGAACCATTGCCAATGCTGTACATCATATGTGGTTTAGCTGCATCGATACAGCCGGAAATCTGAATGACGCCGGATAGCTTCGGCAGTGCCGCTTCCAGGTCTTCAAATTCTTTCAGCCCCTGCATGGGCTGTGTGAATGTCTTCATGACTGACTCTCCCGCTTTTTCCTGTTAAAATCATTCATTGCCTGATCAATCTCATCCTCCAGGATCATCTCCGTAGCCTTCACGGATTCCTTCACCGCTTCCTCAAATGCCGCGCGGTCTTCCTCACTCATGCGTCCGAGCACATGATCCGCCAGATCCCATCCCGCCGGTTTTTCGCCGACGCCCACCTTAATCCGCTTAAAGTTCTCCGTCCCGGTCATTGCAATAATATTCTTGATTCCATTATGCCCGCCGGCGCTCCCTTTTTTGCGGATACGGATGTTCCCCGGTGCCAGGCTGATGTCGTCAAAAATGACGAGAAGCTCCTCCTCGGGATCGATCTTATAATAATGTAGAAGTTCCGCCACGCTCTCGCCGCTTAAGTTCATAAATGTCTGCGGTTTTGCCAGAATCACCTTCTGTCCGCCGATCATCCCTTTGCCGAAAAGCGCCTTGTGTCCACTTTCGCTGATACTGATATTATATTTTTCCGCAAGGGCATCCATGACATCAAATCCCGCATTATGGCGTGTATGCTCATACTGCCTGCCCGGATTCCCCAGACCTACGATCAAGAACATCGCTATCTCCTATTCTTTGCTTTGTTGCCTGCAATTCTCCGCCGGATCACGACTGCTGCAGCCGCAAGCTGCTCCTGATCGTTGACCCCTGTGATATCCTCCGGGTCATCCAGCGCATACGCATCCACCTTCAGTCCCTTTTCCTTAATAATTGTGAGCGTATCCGGCAGATAGTATTCACCCTGCGCATTATTCGGCAAAATCAGATCCAGCGCCTCACGCAGCTCCTTCGTATCAAAAATATACATACCTGAGTTGATCTCGTGGGATGCCAGTTCCGCTTCCGTCGCATCCTTGTGCTCCACGCTCTTCACAAAATTGCCGTCTGCGTCGCGGATAATTCTGCCGTATCCGGTCGGATCCTCGACCATCGCTGAGAGCACTGTCACTGTATTTCCACTCGCAATGTGATGCTCCCTTAATTTCTTTAAGGTCTCTGCCGTGATAAGAGGGGTATCTCCAAACAGAATCAGTGTCTGTCCTTCCTCCCCGAGAAAGTCCTTTGCACACCGCACCGCATGACCGGTTCCCAGCTGCTGCTCCTGTAATACAAACTTTACGTCCTTGTGCGAAATGCTCTCCCGCACGATCTCGTATTTGTAGCCGACCACAAGGCAGATCTCACCGGCGCCGGCTCCCTCTGCCGCCTCAATCGCATAATCTACCAGACATTTTCCCTCTATGGTATGAACCACCTTCGGCAAATCCGACTTCATTCGTGTCCCTTTTCCCGCTGCAAGTATCACTGCTTTTAACTGACTCATCATACTCCTCCTGCCATCTATTGTAATTGACGATTCCTGCTGTCTTTTGTTTGATCTTGTCACAGTTCACGTTTCATTTTACCTTAGTTTGCGGATTTTACAAGAGTTTTCTGCACCACTGCCTGATCCCTGCGCGTATAAACGAATGCGCACAGGCTTTACCTTCCCGTAAAACCTGTGCGCATTTATTTTCCTGGGTAAGCTGCCATCCGGCTTCCTCCCGGTATTATTCCTCAGCAGCCATTGTCTCCTGGTATTTCTGAAGGATCAGAGTCTGTATCCGCTCTCTTGTGTCCGAATTGATCGGATGAGCGATGTCGCGGTATTCCCCGTCCGCGGCCTTTCTGCTCGGCATTGCAATGAACAATCCCTTGTCTCCCTCGATCACCTTGATGTCGTGTACCACGAACTCTTCATCGATGGTGATGGACACCACCGCTTTCATCTTGCCTTCCTTCTCGACTTTTCTGATTCTCACGTCCGTAATCTGCATAGATTCTGTCCCCCTTTAGTCCCTTCTCTACAGTACATACCTTTCGTTGTTCTCGGATACAATCCTAATACCGTTGTCGCCGCAGTAATAGGTGTTCGCCTTGAGTGTATCACGGCTCTCGACAATGCAGTTCTCAATATGTGTGTTGTCGCCGATATAAACATCATTCAGAATGATGGAATTCTTAATCACACAATTCTTCCCGACAAATACCTTCTTGAACAGGATCGAATTCTCCACCTTGCTGTTGACGATGCATCCGCTGGCGATTAAGCTGTTGCGCACATCGGAACCGATATTGTATTTTGCAGGCGGGAGATCATCCACTTTGGAGTAAATCTTCGGCTCATCATGGAAAAAGTATTTCCGCACCTCCGGTTTTAAGAAATCCATGTTCGTCTGATAGTAGGATTCTACGGTCGCAATATTGCTCCAGTATTCCTTCATCTTATAACCATAGATCTGTTTCATATTCTTATAGCGGATCAGAATATCCGTCACAAAATCCCAGCGTTCTTCCGCTGCGCTGCGCTCCAGCATCTCAATGAGCTGTCTTCTGCGCACGATATAGATTCCGGTCGATACCGTGTTCGACTTGGATACCATCGGTTTTTCCTCGAACTCTACAATCTTGGAATCTTCATTCATCCGGACCACGCCGTATCTGCTGACATCCTCTCCCGGTGCCATATCCTTGCATACCACCGTAATGTCTGCCTTCTTCTCAATGTGGTAATCAAGTACCTTATTATAATCCAGCTTGTAAATGCAGTCACCGCTCGTGATAATGACATATGGCTCGTGGCGCTTCTTCAAGAAATTGATGTTCTGATACATGGCATCCGCTGTTCCGCGGTACCACCAGCTGTTATCCACGGTTACTGTAGGATTGAATACAAACAATCCGCCCTGTTTGCGCCCGAAATCCCACCACTTGGAGGAGCTCAGATGCTCGTTTAACGATCTCGCACTGTACTGTGTCAGAACCGCAACAGTCTGCACATGGGAGTTGCTCATGTTGCTGAGTGCGAAATCAATGCTTCGATAGCTTCCGCCGATCGGCATTGCCGCAATCGCCCTCTTGTTGGATAATTCCTGCATACGGCTGTTATTACCACCAGCTAAAATAATTCCTATTGCCTTCATACCGAGTCACCTGCCTTAATGATTACTTCACCGCTCTCAAGAATTCCGTTCGGGTAATCTTCCTTGTCCGTCGTACCGGAAATTGCCGTGTTCTTTCCTATCTTAACACCGTCCGGTATCACACTGTCTTCTCCGACCGTCACCAGACCAAAGGAATAGATGCTCGCATTGAGCTTATTCGGTGCCTCTTCTCCAATGCCAAGCTCGGTGTTCGCTCCCACCTGGCAGTTCTCTGCTATAATTGATTTATCGATGATAGCATTCTCGCCAATCGTTGTTCCTTTCATCACAATGGAATCCCGGATCACTGCCCCCCTGCCGATCGTGACGCCCGGTCCGATCACGGAACTATGTACCTCGCCGTATACCTCGGTTCCTTCACCGATGATGCTCTTCTCCACAACGGAATCCGCGGAGAGATACTGTGGCTCGATAATATCACTCTTCGTGTAGATCTTCCAGTATTCCTCGTACAGATTGAACTCCGGAATCAGGTCGATGAGCTCCATATTTGCTTCCCAGTAAGAGCCGAGTGTACCGACATCCTTCCAGTAGCCGTTGTATTCATATGCAAAGAGACGTTTTCCATTCTCGTGGCAATACGGGATGATATGCTTACCAAAATCACATCCGCTCTGATCCTTCATGGCATAGAGCGCTTCTTTTAAGGTATCCCAGCTGAAAATATAGATACCCATGGACGCCAGATTGCTGCGCGGCTTTTCCGGCTTCTCTTCAAAATCCATGATCTTCTTGTTCTCATCTGCGATCACGATACCAAAACGGCTTGCCTCCTCAATCGGCACCGGCATCGTGGCAATCGTCACATCCGCATGATTCTCCTTATGAAAATCAAGCATAACCTCATAATCCATCTTATAAATATGATCCCCGGATAAGATCAGCACATACTCCGGATGATACTGCTCCATATAATTCATGTTCTGGAATATTGCGTTTGCCGTTCCGGAATACCACTCGCTGTTATCGCTCTTCTCATAAGGCGGTAACACCGTCACTCCCCCGCTGTTACGGTCCAGATCCCACGGAATGCCGATTCCGATATGGGTATTCAGACGCAATGGCTGATACTGGGTCAGAACTCCGACCGTATCAATTCCGGAATTGATGCAGTTACTCAGAGGGAAATCGATAATGCGGTACTTTCCTCCGAACGCAACTGCAGGTTTGGCAACCTTCGCTGTAAGCACTCCCAGGCGGCTGCCCTGGCCTCCAGCTAATAGCATGGCTATCATTTCTTTTCGAATCACGTCAATCACCTCTCGTCTTTCTAGTCAGTCTATTTCTCTTTGCACTTATAATTATAACATAATCGTCCACCCATGTACATCATTTTTCACAAATTTACCAGCGCATTTTTCTATTTTTTGACATTTTCGCCAAATCTTTTTTCTTTCTACACTCTTCTTTCACTTTCTGTCGAAAATATTTTATCCCAAAAGAATTTGCAAATCAGTAAGATAAGGTTATAATGAACTTTATCATAGAAAGAAAAACAGGCAGGTAGAATTATAATGTATAAAATCAATTTTAAAGAACCCATACATATCCATTTTATCGGGATCGGTGGCATCAGCATGAGCGGGCTTGCCGAGATTCTCTCCGAAGAGCATTTTACGGTATCCGGATCCGACGCAAAGGAATCCGATCTGACCAGACACTTAGAGCATCTTGGCATCAAGGTTTACTACGGTCAGACAGCCGCAAACATCACGGATGATATTGATCTTGTCGTCTACACCGCCGCCATCCACGAGGACAATCCGGAATTCGCCTGTGCGCGCGAAAAGGAAATTCCGATGATGCCGCGCGCAGAGTTGCTCGGACAGATCATGGACAATTACCGCAACTCCATCGCGGTGGCAGGCACCCACGGCAAGACGACCACGACTTCCATGATCAGCCAGATCCTTCTTGCAGCCAAGTGCGACCCGACCATCACAGTCGGCGGTATTTTAAAAGCGCTCGACGGCAACCTGCGGGTAGGCAAGTCCGATTTCTTCCTGTCGGAAGCGTGCGAATACACGAACAGCTTCCTGCATTTTTATCCGAAATACAGCATCATTCTGAATATCGAAGCAGAACATCTCGACTTCTTTAAAGATATTCAGGACATCCGCCATTCATTCCACCAATTTGCATCCAACACCCGGGAGGACGGCGCGATCATTATAAACGGCGATATTCCGGATTATACGGAGATTACCGCCGGATTAAAGCCGCAGGTGATCACCTTCGGTCTTGGCGACAGCTGCACGTTCCATCCGGCAGACATCACATTCGATGAGAAAGCCTGTGCAAGCTTTACCGCCATGAAAGGACAGGAGCCTCTGATGAAAGTCACGCTTCACGTCCCGGGCATGCACAACGTATCCAACGCACTGGCTGCCATTGCGCTGGCAGATGATCTTGGTCTTTCCACCGGTGCGGTCGCAAAGGGATTATCCGACTTCGGCGGTGCCGACCGGCGTTTCCAATACAAGGGCTGTGTGGACGGCGTCACCATCATCGACGACTATGCGCATCACCCGACGGAGATCCGCGCGACGTTGACCGCTGCCAAGAACTATCCGCACAAACGGCTGGTTCTCTGCTTCCAGCCGCACACCTACTCGCGCACCAAGGCATTTTTAGAGGATTTTGCCGATGTGCTCTCCCTCGCTGATGTGGTTGTCCTTGCCGACATCTACGCCGCCAGAGAGAAAAATACCTACGGCGTCTCCTCCCGCGATATCCTCTCCAAGCTCAGGGAACGCGGCACGGAATGCTATTATTTTCCGTCATTTGAGGAGATCGAAAAATTTTTATTAAAAAATTGTGTAAACGGAGACTTGTTGATAACTATGGGCGCCGGAGACATTGTAAATGTTGGTGAACATCTTCTCGGCAAATAAGTTATCCACTTTATCCACATTCAATTGGGGAAAACTTCAACTTTTGAATGTGGATTTTTTTGTTTACATAATCCTTATACACGTTTCCTGCGCTTTTGCCGCCTTTGCCGTCTTTTGCGCCAAACCTTTCGTTTCCATAATCCGGTTTCCACCGGATTCGTTTTCTTTATCCACATTATCCACATTTCCGCGGTCGATTGTCTGTGCCGGATGTGTTCCGGAAAAGATACTTCTCATTCCAGTTTTCCTGTGCTATAATGCATCAGGGAATGTCGGCGGCTGCCGTACATTTCGCTTGTTACGTTTGAGAAAGAGGAGTCGGTTTCAATGGCCAATATTAAGCTACACAGTGACAGTCCAGTCTCTGCAACCAGTGTTTCCAACACGTTTATCGATGAATATATGTCTGATGCCAACGGGGAATTCGTCAAGATTTACCTCTACTTGCTGCGCCTTATGAATGCGCCGCAGGCGTCTTTTTCCATTTCTTCCATCGCGGACAAGTTCGAGCACACGGAGAAGGATGTCAAGCGTGCCCTTGCCTATTGGGAGCGCATGCACCTGCTGCAGCTTGAATATGACAATGATAAGAATCTGACCGGTATCCGCATGCTGGATTCTTCGTCCAGAGATGCCGCCCCGTCTGATCCGGGGACTTCCGGGACACAGACAGAGCCAGCCGGCGCACCGGCACAGAACGCCCCTGCTTCCGCCGCTTTGACAGAAACACCGGCACCGGCGCAGACAGTTCCTGCCAAAAAGAGCTATTCTGCGGACGATATTTTGAATTTCCGCCAGAATGAATCCGTCGCAGAGCTGTTCTTCATCGCAGAGCGTTATCTCGGCCGCACCTTAAGCGCCACCGACATCAATACGCTTCTCTATTTTTATGATGTGCTCGAATTTTCCACCGAGCTGATCGTATACCTGATTGAGAGCTGTGTGAGCAACAATCACACCAGCATCCGATACATAGAAAAAGTCGCACTTGGCTGGGCAGATCAGCATATCACGACCGTCGAGGAGGCCAAGCAGGGTTCTCCGGTTCTTGGCAAAATGTACTACGCCGTGATGAACGCGTTCGGCATTACCGGACGCAAGCTGGTTTCCGCCGAGATCGCCTATATCAGCCGCTGGACGAACGAGTACGGTTTTGACTCCGACATCATCCTCGAGGCATGTAAGCGCACCATGGCAAGTCTGCATCAGCCGAACTTCAAATACACGGATTCCATTCTTTCCGACTGGAACAAAAAGCAGGTTCACCATCTGTCCGACATTGCAAAACTGGATGCGGCGCACCAGGAACGCAAAAAAAGTTCCGCTTCCGCTGCCGCCAATACAGCATCCAAAAACAAGTTCAACAATTTCACGCAGCGCTCCTACGACTACGACGAACTGGAGCAGATGCTTTTGACCACGAACGTACACTGATTTAAAGGGGAAACAGATGCCGCTAAGCAATTCACAGTATGACGAGATATTCCGCAAATATGACGAAAAACAGTTAGCCAGCCAGCACCAGCTCGAACGCCGCACAAAGGACGTCTACGCCCGGATTCCGGCACTTAAAGAGATCGATGACGCGATCGCTACCTGTTCTGTCGAGCAGGCACGCCGGCTGTTAGACGGAGATGCGGCCGCTCTGGCCACGCTCCGTGAAAAGCTCTCGGACTACCGCAGGCAGAAGGAGCAGCTGTTGCAGGAGCACGGGCTTGCTTCTGATTATCTGAAGCCGGTGTACCACTGCCCGGACTGCAGGGATACCGGTTATGTGAACGGCAGACGCTGTCACTGTTTTGAACAGGCAGCCATCAATCTGGTCTATACCCAGTCCAACTTAAAAGAGATTCTGGAACGTGAGAATTTTTCCACGTTTTCCTTTGATTACTATTCTGCGGATGACATCAATCCGGCAACCGGACGCTCGTCCCTTGAGACAGCAAAGGATGCCGTCGCAAAATGCCACGATTTTATCGATCATTTCGACAGCACCTTCTCCAATCTTTACCTCTACGGAGATACCGGCATCGGTAAGACCTTTTTGTCCAACTGTATTGCCAAGGAGCTGTTAGACCGCGGTCATTCCGTCATTTACTTTACCGCATTCCAATTATTTGATATATTAAGCAAGGGCGTGTTCAAACGGGACGAGGAGGCACTGCTTTCCCACCGGAATATTTTCGACTGCGATCTGCTGATCATTGATGATCTCGGCACGGAACTATCCAATTCCTTTACGACCTCGCAGTTATTTTTATGTATCAACGAACGCATTCTGCGGCAGAAATCCACGATCATCTCCACAAACCTCGGGATGAACCAGCTTGCCGATATTTATTCAGAGCGCGTTTTATCCAGAATATCCAGCAATTATACATTATTAAAGCTCTTCGGCGCGGACATCCGTATCTTAAAGCGTCACCGTTAACATTTTTATCCCTGTATTTCATTAGAGCAATCTATTGAAAATAAAACCTATGTAACTATTCTTTAATGGAGGAACCATTCATGCCAAACGATGAAAGAAACTTAGAAACCATGCCTGACGGAGCATTGGGTCTCATCCCACTGGAAAGCTGCAAAGAACTCGGTCTTAAGGTAGACCAGTACCTTGTCGGCTGGCGCGAAAAGAGACAGCACCAGCACCAGAACGACCCTGCGTTCAAGGGCTATCGCAGAGATTCTTATATCATCTCAACTGCAGTGCCGCGTTTCGGAACCGGCGAAGCAAAGGGTGTCATCAAAGAGTCTGTCCGCGGCTATGACCTGTATCTGATGGTCGACGTTACCAATTACAGCCTCACCTACTCTGTATGCGGTTACGAGAATCACATGTCTCCGGATGACCACTATGCAGATTTGAAGCGTATCATTGCTGCTGTCGGCGGAAAAGCAAGACGTATTACCGCGATCATCCCGTTCTTATATGAGAGCCGTCAGCACAAGCGCACCGCCCGCGAATCCTTAGACTGCGCACTTGCCTTACAGGAGCTCACCGCTATGGGTGTCGACAACATCATCACTTTTGACGCGCATGACCCACGTGTACAGAACGCCATTCCGCTCAAGGGATTCGAGACTGTACAGCCTGCTTATCAGTTCATCAAGGGTATCTTAAGAGAAGTCAAAGACTTAAAGATCGATGCAGAGCACATGATGATTATCAGCCCGGATGAGGGTGGTACCAACCGCGCCGTATATCTTGCCAACGTGCTCGGTCTGGATATGGGTATGTTCTACAAGCGCCGCGACTACAGCAAGATCGTAGACGGCCGCAACCCGATCGTTGCACATGAGTTCTTAGGTTCCTCCGTCGAGGGTAAGGATGTGATTATCATCGACGATATGATCTCCTCCGGTGAGAGTATGATTGATGTTGCTACCGAGTTAAAGAAGAGAAAGGCAAACCGTATCTTCGTTGTTGCAACCTTCGGTCTGTTTACCAACGGCCTGGAGCGTTTTGACGAGGCGGTTGCAGACGGCACAATCTACAAGGTCGTAACCACGAACCTGACCTATCAGACACCGGAACTGCTTGCAAAGCCATATTATATCAACTGCGACATGAGCAAATACATTGCTTATATCATTGATACGTTAAATCACGACAGCTCGATCAGCGATCTCTTAAATCCGTATGACCGCATCCAGCGTCTGGTTGCAAAGTACAAAGCAGAGCAGAACTAAACACAAAGACGGGACTGACGCTTTTTGCGGACAGTCCCTTTTTGTTGTTATAAGTAATCTGCCGAGAAGACCATACCTTTCGATTTCTGATGGAAATGCAGATGGAAATCGAAGGGTATGTTTTTTTAGTCTATTTTTATCAGTCGCCGCCACCCTTAAAAAGGGTGGCTCGGGACGCTGGGTGTAACCCCTTGGTACCCGAC
>OGYR01000241.1_pt1 | contig 43462 bp, 44 predicted proteins | sample 1576661 | NCBI WGS metagenome assembly OGYR01 (sample SAMEA3541490, study PRJEB24748) | human gut metagenome | biome: human gut; feature: human-associated habitat; material: faeces | place: China | collected 2012
AATATCACGAGCGCATCATAGACCTTGTGAACAAGAACGCCAACCTTATCCGTGAACGGATGAAAGCGGCATAATATAAACCTATAATATTGAACAATATGGAAGTAAGAATTGAAAGTATGGTTTGTCTTTGGGATGATACAATCCCAAAGATGTTCCTTGAATTTGTAAACCTTCTCACTCTTGCAACGAGTGAGGAGCAGTTAAGGCGAAGCGTAAAGGACTTTTCCGAGAAGCACGAACTTGACAAGTTCTTCTTTTACGGCTTCGGCTCACACCATTTCTATATGCACCAACGCTACACGAGCGACCCCGAAATGGTGATGCAGAACAGAGTGCTGTCAGTACATTTTTAACCTATAAACAGAATGGAATTATGACCAACGAAAGAGAAAAAAGAAACCGCTACTACAAGCATATTGTCAAAAGACATTTGAACGATATAAGGGAACATATCGGATTATCCACAAACGAAATGGAAAGGAGTTATTACAATACCCGTTATGCAGCCCAATTGAGTATCTATGCCGAAGCACTCGGCATACAAGAGAAGTATTTAGAAAAATTCATTCAAAAGCAAATGATATGAGTACACGAATGACCATCAATGGAGTGAGTACCTGCCAAACGGCAGGTACGGAAAAGTATGAAAGTTTCCAATTAGGTTACGGCAGGAAAAGACGTACCCTTGTGCAGTACGACTACCGCCATCACACGGACGGAGAGCTGTTCTCCTGCGTGAAACCGACATTGGAGGAGTGCCGAAACGAGAGGGACAAGTGGTTGAACAAGAAACAAGGAAAGGAGGATAGATTATGAGTACACCCGCCTATCAGACAATAATCGTCAAGTTCAGAGAAGCGATTACGGAGTTGGACGGCATTTTCAGAGATACGCAGTTTTGGGGAGTGGCAACCCTCAAAGAGTGGATAGATGACTATGAGGGAAGCAGGTTTACCGCCATTGACACCCATACGGCAGTCATAACGAGCGAGTACAATATGGAGTGTCTGTTGGAATGGCTGAAACGCCATACACCCATTGCCGAAATAACCGAATATTGAACAAGTTGGCGGTGTTCTCACCGCCAACCATAAAACTAAAAAACAGATATGATAGCAAATACCATTTTTGAACAGATAGGCGGCAGACGCTTTGCCGCCATGACAGGAAGCAAAGACTTCATAGATATGGGGAACGGCTTGCGTATGAGCCTTGCACGGAACAAGACGAGCGCAAACCGCCTTGACATTATCTACGATGCAGGAGCTGATTTATATAATATGCGTTTCTACCGCAAGACCTTCAGCAAAAAGACCTTTGAGTGCAGGATAACGGACATAGCCACGCACGAAGGCATCTATTGCGATATGCTCGAAGATATGTTTACTATGGTGACGGGACTTTACACGCATTTTTAAGCGGTGGGCGGCAAAGCCGCCTACTTTCTTTCAGTGAGCAGGATGGCGGACAAAGAAAGTAGGCAAAGAAACCTTTGTCCCAATCTACGATGTCAGTCACAAAAACAAGTTTTATGGAAGCAATCAGGCAGAACTGAAAAATCATTTTGCAAAGCAACGGAGGCATAAGCAAAAAGATGATTTTCAACAGCCTCATGGGTAAAAAATTTCAAGAATGATAAAGTGTAAAGTTCCCGGCAAGGGAAAAATCCCGAAACCATGAAACCAAAGAAAAATCCGATGAAGCCACCAACTTCATCGGATTTTTCTTTGGTCAGACATATACTGATGTTATGTGTTATGGTACATACAGCAACGCAAATTCCGCCTTCCTCCGTTTGAGCAGCATGGCGTGCCGTTTACCTTTATAATGGCAGAAAGCGACATACTCATGGTAAATGTCCCTGTCGCCAGCCTCCAGCTTTTTTATCAGCCGGCTTTTGGGGTATCGCCCGTTCCCCAAGAGCTTCGCCGGACCGACATTGAAAGCCAGCGTGCCAAGCAGCACGCTGTCACGTCCAAAATTTCGGAACATGCTGATGAACTTCCGCAAGTCTTTCCTTAACAGTGCGTCCGCCTGCCGTTTCGTCATGGTGCGTGCCGAATAGCTTTCACCTTTTTGTAAACGGTGTCCCCAACCCACATAGGGATAGCAGCTTTGGTCATGCCAGCCTTCAAAGTGGCGGGTACACAGAAACGCCCGTTCCATAAGCGGCAGACGGTAGATAGCCGCCTGCCTGTCCGCTCCCTCTTGGCGGTTGCTCTGTGCAGACACGGAGCAAACCGTCCAAAGCGAACAGAGGATAGCCATGAACACACGCATCATCTTGGCATAGATTTGAAGTTGTCGGCATACATGACGGTCTGGCTTTCCCCTTCCGCATTCCGGTTGTTAAGCTCAAATTCCAACTCAAAGGAGTTTCCGAAATTATCTTCCACCACCACGATGAAATTATGTGCTTCATCGCCCGCTGCCGTGTAATACAGGCGGAACTTTTCGTTTTCGAGCAGGTAACGGTCGTTGGGAAGGAACGTGATGCCGTTATCCATTTTCAGGGAGCCTTCCCCCTCGAACTGGAAATAGCGGATGGTATAGAGCGTGTTCGCAAAATCGCCCGTCTTTTTCAACTCACAGCGGATTTCCACCGTCTGACCCTTCGTAACCTTGTTGGGCACAGGCATCGTTTCCACCGTGAAGGGATAGGATTGCTGGATGTCCATGTCATCGTCGCACGATACGGATGTGAATGATATGGCGGCGAACAGGCAAAGTGCCAACGCCTTGAAAAATGATGTTCTCTTGTTCTTGTTGTTCGGTATATTCATTGTCATTTGATTTTTAGATGGTTGATATTCTGTTTTTTCGTTGTCCGTTGCAGGTGCTCGTTCAAGTCCTTGCAACCGTCATAGAGGGCGGAGCGGTCTGCGACACGCCCGCCATACCGTTCTTTCAGGGCTTCAAGCGTCCTTCGTCCCGCATCGTCACGGTCAAGGAAACAGCCGATGCGCCCGTAACCGTCCAGATACCTCAGCGCCTTCTTCACGTTGGCGACCGAGTTCAGTACAAGGTGGTCGCACCTTTCGCCTATGCCGAGCGTGACAGCGGAAAGGAAGTCCATAAATCCCTCGTACACGCAGCAGGCGTCAGTGCCGGCGGCTTCCGTCCTTATCAGCGACACATCCTTCGGCGGCACGCAACCCTTGAAATGGCGGCTGCGGATTTCATAACCGCCCGCCACATTGGGGAAACCGACTGCAAAATACCTTTTCCCGTGCACACCGTAGTTCAGGCGGCAGCAGTGACGTGATGCGACAGCGTAAGGGATACCCCTCTCTTTCAGATATTCCGTCAGCGGAGAGAGGAGAAGCCGGGCGGCTTCCACTTCCTCAAAGACCGGCTCCGGGGGCTTCGGCTCAAAAGCCGGCAATGCCGTTAGCGGTATATGGGCGGCTTCCGATATGAACCTCGCCTGCACCATGAAATCACCGCTTCGGACAAACTCCCCGGCAAGCGTGAATATGTCGCCGCCCTTGCCCAAGCCGAAGTCGTACCAGAGCTGCTTCGCCACGTTCACACGGAACGAGGGTGTGCACTCGTTGCGGTACGGCGCACGATACCACAGTTCGTTTCCGCTTCTTCGGACAGGCTCGTGCCCCAACCGTGCGAGGAAGTCCGCAAGGGGTATCCGCCTCATGTTTTCAATGTCCGTCCGTTCCATACACACCTTTCAGTTGATGATGAACTTTATGCCCACACCCCATTGGCAGTGCAGCTTCTTCGTGTCGCCACCCCACAGCAGGCGTTCCCTGAGATTGGCGAGCAGGGCGATACGGTCTGCCACATAAAACTCCACATCAAGCGTCAGCGCACTCCCGTAGATGAAAGCGTCCCGGTCGTGCAGTGTGGCTCCGTCAAAGAGCACCTTCTTCCCCCAATTCACCGACTCATATCCGGCGAGAGCCGAAACGCCCCCATAGACGAAGACGATTTTCCGGGCATCGGTCAGCAGCTTGAAGAAGTAGCCGCCCTCTGCCGTGAACTGCGCCACAGGTATGGCGGTGTCCTTGTACGGGGTGTTCTTCAAGAGATATTCGCCGCCGAACACCCACTTGTTTCCTCTTTTCGTATAGGTGGATAAAGCCGCCCCGAAACTGTACCCTCCGTCATTGCCGCCGAGCTTGAAGCCGTCCGTCATGTTCGCCCTGACTTCGATACCCTGCATTTTCGGCAGGCATCGTTGGGCGTGCGCCTGCCCCGTGAAAAGGGCAAGCGACGCGATGATGATTGCGATGTACTTTCTCATGGTCAGCGCACTTGAAGTTCGTCAATCGTGTTGGCACGCACCAGATCCTCGTTCTCAATCACGAAGGACTGGTGGCGACCGCCGTTCTTCTCGTTCAGTTCCACCACGAGGCACTTGTCATCGGGAATGGTGAACTTCGCCATCGTGAAGACCGTACGCTCGCTTTTTTTGCCCGGCACGCAGGTGGCGTAGTTCTGCGCACGGAGCGGCAGGATTATCTGCTCCTGCACGGCGGTACGCTTCGCCACCTTCTTGTCCACGATTTTCCACGTGATGTAGTCCACATCGAAAGGCACGTTGCTTTGGTTCTTGATTTCCGTGTGGAAATAGAGAAGACCGTTGTGCGTGTAGATGCCTTTCAGCAGGTACTGGATGCCGAAACGCTTGCTGCCGATATGCTTCACCTCACGCTTGTTCTGCTTGTGTATGGACCTCATGATAAGGCGCACCAGCATCGGACTCTCGCTGCCCAGCTCCTTCAGGTAGATTTCCTGCGTGTTGTTCGGACGGTTCACCGATTCCCCGTCGTGGATGAAGTCGCACATTTCCACGTTGAGCAGCAGCGGTTCGGCGGCATACTTCACGTTGAACGTGTAGAAACTTCCGTCCTCCGTGATTACTGACATGTTGGTCTCGTTCGGGAAGTTTCTCACGGTAGCCTTCACACGGATCACGTTCTCCGCCCCGTCCGCTTTTCCGGCTATCAAGTCGGGCGAACCCAAATCCACATAGCGCACCTCTGCCGGAAAGATGATATGCACGGTCTTGTCGTAGGTCACTTCCAGACCGTGAGGGGGTATCATGCGGTCAAAAGTCAGTTTCTTCGTCAGACCGTGATACAGGTCGCCGTCCGCCTCCTTCTGCGGATAGACCTCCTTGGTCAATACCGGCTGTGCGTCCGTCTGTTGCTTACTTCCGTTGTTCTCTTCAGCAACGGTTACGTTCTCCTGCGCATGGACAGTTACGATGCCCATAGCAAGGGCAAACATCATGATTACTTTTCTCATATTACTTTGGATTTAGTGGTAAATACAATTTTTGATTGGTTGTTTTCTTAATTTTCTTCCTGATAGAGCATGACCCTGTACCCCGATTTCAGATGTACTTTCACGGTACGCATCTTCTTGGATATGTATTGGCTTGTGCCCTGTATCAGCCCCTTGCCCAAATCAGAGGCAAGCTGCGCCCCGGCATTGGTGGAGATGTTGATGCTGCTGCCGAGTGAGCTTCCCATATTGGCGGCGACCTCTTTGACAGCGTTCAGTTCCAGCGAGTTCGGGATGAAGATGCCGGGCTGTCCGTCCGTGTCATAGACTGCCAGCTCTATCGGGATGATGCTGCCGTCATGCTCCAGCGAACTGATTCCGATTTCGAGCCGTTCCCCTTGTATCTTGGCAGTGCCGACCACCATCGCATTACGGGGAATGATTTTATCCGCTATCGCCATCGGCTCCAGCAGCCGCAACCTGACAGCCTGCCCGTCCGTCACGCTTTGCGCCCCATAGACGCAAGCCGACAAGGTGTTCTTGTCCGATATGGCTGTTCCGCCTACCGCTGTATTAAAGCCCCGGTTACGCTCCTGCGGGCAGGTGGCGGCAACCTCCGCATTGCCTGCAGGCTGTGCGAGCGAGGATACCACCTGACGTTCCACCTGCCTGACGGGTTCCGCTTTGCTCTTCCCTGCTTTCTGAACGGAGGAGGGCTTTGCCGTCTGTGTGCCGTTCTGTCCGCCCATGTATTTCGCTGCCAGTTCATAGGACTTCTCCATCAGTGCCACCTGCTCGTCCATCGTGGAACCTTTTTCCTTTTCACTTTCCAGTTCCGACTCCAGCAGGGATATACGCTCCATCAGTTCCTCCATCTCCGCATCGTTCCGTGCGGGTTCTTCATAGAAGTTGCCGAGCGTGGCGTTCAGGTCGCGGTAGGCGGCTGCGGAAGACCGGATGGTCTGTGTGGCAGACCCGTCTTCCTTTCTTTCGGGAGTGGAGAGGTCGAAGCCACCTCCATCCACCGTATCTCCCGTTTCATGGTCGAACATGTCGCCCAGCTGCCGCACGGCATGGTCCCTTTCCTCCAGCTGTTCCTCCATCGCCGCCTGCTCGTAGGCTTTCAGTTTGTCGCCGATAATCTGGCGGTCTGCCTTGTCCGCATCCGGCATCTCGGTGTTGTAACCTCCCGTTCCCGGTTCTTGCTCCGTCTCGGAGGACGGGGCGAATATCAGCCACATCGCCCCGATGAACACCAGCACCATGACGGGCAGTACGATCATTTTCTGGCGTTGCAGCCTCTGTGCTTCGGTCAGCGGTTTGCGCTCTTTTTTCGGTTTTTCCCTGTTGTCGGGCGCAGCCGTGTTTCCGGTATTGCCCTCAATCCTTGTTTCGTTCTTAGTCTGTTCCATACATATTATAATAAGGTGTAAAACTATTGTTCTTGTCAGGCTTCACGGACAGCTCCACCTGCCCGGCGTGGTCTATCCTCATCCGTCTGCCGTCATTCCTGCCGATGTCATGGACGGCTTTGCCGAAGGTGTGGAGGGCAAGCGCGGCGAAAATGGCAAACATGGCCAGCACAATGCGACTGCGTGTCTTCGGCGGCAAGCCGTCCAGATACCCTTTGAGCCTTGCCACCCACATTTTCTTCTTGTCGTGAAGTTTCCAATATGCGCCCCACGCTGATTTTCTGATACTTTTTCTTTTCATGCCCTATTACCGTTTGATGGTTTGTAAATCCTTGTTTTCGATAATGGTGAACCCCTCGATGGTAAATCCGTTCGGATTGTCGTCCGAACGGGACGAGTTGAGCAGCCGGCACGTGGTCACGAGGCTGCGCTCGGTGACGTTGCTCTGCCGGATGATCTTCTGCGTGGCATAGGTCACGGCACGGTAGGGATAGCTGTCGAAGTCGCACACCACGCTGTCCACCTTCAGCACTTGGTTGATGTTCCCTGCGATAATCCGGTTGTAGTACCCCTTCTCGGCAAAGTCCGAATAGTAGTGGTACACGCTCTTGTCCGCCAGCAGCAGGGCACGTTTCACGTTGTGCTCAATCGCGCTCTTTTCTGGCGAGAGCGTGAAGAAAAGCTCGTGGAAGCGGCGCACGTGTTCCCGTGCCTCTGCCGGACGGTTCTGCGAAAGGTCCTGCGAGAGTGCCAGCATCAGCGACTTGCCGTTGTCCAGTACGTAGATTTTTTCCCTCTGCCGCTCCGCAAAGCGGTAGGAACTCCACACGCTCCAGACCGTTATCACGGTACAAAGGGCGAGGAAGACGATACCGAACAGGCGTATCTGCCTGAACGATGTTTCGATGTTCTTGAGTGACTTGAATTCCATTCTGTCTGATTTTATAGGTTATTTCCGTTTGAGAAGGCGTCCGGCGGTATGGTTCCATGCCGCCTTGCCCATATTTATCCCGGCACGTCCGACACGCCCGGCTGCGTTTCCTGCCGCAGCACCGGCGACACCCCCTGCAAGGGCCGCTCCGCGTCCGGCAAGCTGCGTCACACCGCGCCCGTAACTGCCCATGCCACCGGCTTGGATGATCCAGCCCGCAACAGTGGGTATCGTGAAGTAACCGATGATGCCGATAATCATGAACACGATATACACCCCGTCACTGGAGTCCAGCGAGAAGTTCGGGTCAGCCTGCATACGCTCGATGTCGCTTTGCAGCATCAGCACCTGTATCTTCGCCAGTATGGTGCTGAATATGTCCGACACCGGAAGCCACAGATAGACCTGTATATAGCGGCAGAACCATTGCGTGAGCGTACTCTGGAAGCCGTCCCACACGGAAATGGCGAAGACTATCGGGCCGAGTATCGCCAGCACCACGAGGAAGAACGTGCGGATGGTGTCTATCACGAGGGCGGCGGCTTGGAACATCAGTTCCAGTATCTCCCGGAAGAAGTCACGGATGTTCTTCTTCATGTTGTACATCCCCCGGTCTATATACATTCCCACCATCGTCACCATGTCGGAGGGAGACCAGCCCAGTTCCTCCAGCTGCTTGTCAAACTCCTCGTTTGACACAAGGTAGGCGGTTTCCGGGTTACGCACTTTTGCCTCATATTCCAGCTTGTCTTTCTGCCTACGGTATTCGTTCATGTCCAGCGTCTGTGTTTCAAGCAGTTTCGCCGTGCCTTGCACAATGGGCGACAGAATGCTGTTCACCGTACCGAGCACCACTGTCGGAAAGAACATGATGCACAGACCGACGGCGAACGGGCGGAGCATGGGGAACATGTCTATCGCTTCGGCTCTCGCCAGCGACTGCCATACCCGGCAGGCAACGTAGAACAATGCGCCCAGTCCGGCGATGCCTCTCGCCACGTCCGCCATGTCCCCGCACAGCGGCATCATCTGCTCGTAAAGCGAGCGCAAAATCTGATGAAGGTTGTCAAATTCCATAGGCTACCAGTATCTTTCGTCCATGTTCCCGTACAGTCCCATGATGCGGTCGAGGTCATTCTTCTTCTTCGCACGCAGGTAACTCACGCTGATGTTCTTGTTGGTATAGTAACCCACAAGGTTACGGTAACGCTTCATCTTGGAGTAGCACCGCTCCACCACGTCCATGCGGTCCTTGTCGGTCATGGAGAGCGTGGTGATGTTCACCACGTTCTTCAAATCTGTCAGCACGTCGTTGCTCTCTTCCAGCAGCTTCGTGTAGCCGAAAGCGATTGCCGACAGCTCTTCGGGGGTGAAGTTCCCATCATGGAGCATCTTCTGGAAGTTGTTCACATAGATGTCCGTGATGTCGCCCACCATCAGGATGGTCTGCTGTACCTTACGGGCATCCTTGACGAGGTTGTTCACCGATTTGAGCGCATCGTAATATTTCTTGCCCTGCTGGTAGATTTTCACCGTTTCCTGAAAGTTGTTCACCATGTTGGTGGCGGTCTTCGAGGTGTGGACGATGTTCTTCGAGGCGTTGATGATGCCCTGCGCCAGATTGCCGGGGTCGCTCACCACCCATTGGGCGGAAGCCCTGCCTGCGAAAAGCAGGCACAGGCATATGGCGATTGCCATTCTTGTTTTCATACTCATATTCTTTGGATTTAGCGGTTGTATATTCTTATTCTTCTGCCGGGTTCTCCGGTTCGTGGCTTGCACGCACATAGTCCCCGTTCGGAGAGAAGGTCAGCACGTCGGTAGCCTCGTTATAGGACACGTCGATGCGGAATCCGGTGTTCATGAACAGGTTGCCGTTCTCCTCCTGCAGGAGGTAGGTTTCCGGTTTCAGCCTGCGGCGGATGCCGCTCCGTTTGAACACCGTAACCTTGTAGGCTTCGCCCTCCTTGTAGATGAGCACGTCGGGCTTTCCCTCCATGCTTGTCCAGTTTCCGCACAGTTGGTTGCGGCGGTTATCCGCCATGTCGCAGGATTGCAGCATCACGACTGCCAATCCTATTAAACACTCGCTGATTTTCAGCATCTTCATTCTTGAAATACTCATACGCTTTTCTTTTTTCGTTGATAAATCTGTTTTATTGATTGCTTATTGTCTGTTTTTCCGCCTTTCGGCAAGCTGCCGGATGGCAGCTTCGATGTCGCCGCCCAGCTGCTCCGCCAGACGGTAAACCTCCACCTTCTCCGTTTCCTCGGTGGTGTATGCCAGATACTCCTCCGCACTCACCTCGGTGGCATAGACCGCCGACTGCGTACCGCCCAAGCCTATCCACACCTCCTTGTAGAACCTTGAAGGGTTGTTCGCCATGTTGATGGAGAGTATCTGCGACTTCTCCTTCTCCGTCAGTCCGAGCAACGCCTGAATCTGGTCGAACTTGTTCATGTACTTTCTTTGGTCAAGAAGTATCTTGCAGTCCGAGTTGTTGATGATGCTCTCTTTGACAACGGGGGAGGAAATGATGTCGTCCACCTCCTGCGTCACCACGATTGCCTCACCGTAATATTTTCTGACCGTCTTGTACATATAGCGCAGATATTCAGCCATGTTTGCCGAAGAAAGAGCCTTCCAAGCCTCTTCCACTATCAGTTGTTTCCGCACCCCTTTCAGCCGTCGCATCTTGTTGATGAAAGCCTCCATGATGATGATGGTAACTACCGGGAACAGTTCGCGGTTTTCCTTTATCGAATCAATCTCGAAGACGATGAACCGCTTGCCCAGCAGGTCGATGTTCTCCGTGGAGTTGAGCAGGAAGTCGTATCGTCCGCCCCGGTAATACTGCCGCATGGTGGTCAGCATGTTGTCGATGTTGAAGTCTTCCTTCTCCACCTTTATCTCGCGCTCTGCCAGTTCCCTGCGGTAGTCGTCACGCATGTACTCGTAGAAGGTGTTGAACGAGGGTACGATGCTCCGGTCAGCCTTGATACGTTCGATGTAGGCGTTCACCGCACTGCCCAGTTCACCGCTCTCCGTTTTCGTCACCTTGTCGTCCTCCGACTTCCAGAGCGTCAGCAGCAGCGTCTTGATGCTGTCTTTCTTCTCCACGTCGAACACGCAGTCATCAGTGTAGAACGGATTGAAGCTGATGGGCTTCTCCTCCGTGTAGGTGAAATACACGCCGTCCGCGCCGCCCGTCTTGCGCCGTATCATCTCGCACAGTCCCTGATAGGAATTTCCCGTGTCCACCAGTACCACGTGCGTGCCCTGCTCCCAATACTGCCTCACGAGGTGGTTCATGAAGAAGGACTTGCCGCTTCCGCTGGGACCCAGCACGAATTTGTTTCTGTTGGTCGTGATGCCTTTTTTCATCGGCAGGTCGGAAATATCGAGGTGCAGCGGTTTTCCCGTGAGCCTGTCCACCATCTTGATGCCGAAGGGCGAGGGCGAGCTGCGGTAGTTCGTTTCCTCCGTGAAGAGGCACACCGCCTGCTCGATGAAGGTGTGGAAACTCTCCTCCGCAGGGAAGTCCGCCGCATTGCCGGGCATGGCCGCCCAGTAGAGTGTCGGGCAGTCGATGGTATTGTGGCGCGGCACGCACTCCATGCTTGCCAGCTGGCTTCCCACATCGTTCCTGATATGCTTCAGTTCCTCCGCGTCGTCGCTCCACGCCATGACATTGAAGTGCGCCCGTACAGAGGTCAGACCGTAGGAATGGGCTTCGTTCAGGTACTGGTCTATCCACTCGCGGTTGATGCTGTTGCTCCTTGAATAGCGGGAGAGCGACTGCATGTTGCGGGCGGACTTCTCGAACCTCTGCAGGTTCTCCTCGCTGTTGTCGATAATCACATACTGGTTGTAAATGTGGTTGCACGGCAGCAGCAGGCCCACGGGGGAGGCGAAGGAGAGGCGGCAGTCCGAGCGGTCGGTGGACAGCCGCTCGTAACGGGTGTCTGTCGCCACCGTGCCGGGCAGGTCTTCCGCGTCGGAAAGGGTGTGCAGGCACAGCCGGTTGTCGCCGATGCGCATCTCCCTTGCCGAAAGCTCGATGTCCTGCAACGTGGCGTTATCTTCGGGCAGGAGCGAGAAGTACCGCTCCAGCAGCCCGGCTTTGCCGTCCGTCCCCACAATCTCGTCGGTGGAGAGGCGGCGCAGCCTGACAAAACCGCTGTCGTTCATGATGCGCTCGAACTGTTCCGTCGCCTCCAGAAACTTCGCGGAGGTTTCCCTGTCCAGCTCCTTCGGGATGATATGCCCCCGGCACAGCGTGCTGAAATTGCTCTGCATACGGTTACGCTCCCTTGTCGTCTTGGTCAGGTAGAGGTAGCACGTGTGCTTCAGGTACGGACGCTCGTTGAAGTGACGCTCGAAGCTCCGCGAGAGGAAGCTCATATCGTCCTTCTCAAGCTCCGGCTTATACTTCTCCTTGATGAACCAGTCCTGCTTGTGGACGACGGAGAAATCCGGCAAGACCTTGATCGCCTTGCACCAGCAGCCGTGTATCGCCTCGTACTCCGCACTTGTCACGGTATAAAGCTCCGGCAGTTCCACCTCGAAAGCCACCGTGATGTCGGCGTCCTTGGAGATGATGCAGCCGTGCTCCACCGCCAGCAGCGGGAACCTGTTTTCCAGTGTAGTCATTTTCGATGTATTTCTCATGCAGTTTCTTCCTTTCGTTTACGTGTGAATAATCGGGTGATCCGCCGCCGGTTGATAAGGTATCGGGGATGGCTCCGTGCCGCTCCTGATTTCATCAGCCCGTGTTCGCCGTAACGGGCGTTCAGTGCGAAGGTCTGCCATACGAGGATGGAGGACGATACCACACCGAAGCCGATACATATCCACTGGCCGACGCCGACCATGTAGAGAATGACGAACAGGACGAAGAGAGCCAGCAGTCCTCCGCAGAAGATGAAGAGGTACTGAGCCTTCAAACCCTTGAACTCGACCGGACGGCCGATACCCTTGTTTATCGGGTATTCAGCCATACATTATCATATTAAAGGAAGAATGAGCGCAGGATGGTGGCGGCTACGATAAGGAAGATACACGCACCGAACCAGCTTGCGGCGGTCTTGGAGGTGTCGGGGTCTCCTGACGAGAATTTTGAATAGACTTTCACGCCCCCGATAAGACCGATCACCGCGCCGATGGCGTAGATGAGTTTCGTGGCGGGTTCAAAATACGAACTCACCATTGAGGTGGCTTCCGTGATGCCTGCAAGACCGTTTCCTTGAGCGGAAGCGGTAGCGGTGACGGCGATCATAAGTGCCGCAGAGATGATAAACTTTTGTCTGATGTTCTTGTTCATAAACTGTTCTTGTTTTGTGCCGTCGAAAGGGTGGATGGTCCTTTTTCGGGCGGTTGATACTTGATTACTTTACTTTGGTTTAGTGGTAGCCCGTTTGTTTCTACGGACTTGGGTGTGTCCGTTGCGGATTGGCTGTACCTTGTACTGCCGTGCGCATGGTGTGATACAGTCTTACGTTTTCATTTCCATTCTTTTTAGTCGTTATACATAGTTTCGGAAATCGAACTCCTCGATATTGTCGGGAATCACGAACACCTTTTCCTTTTGGCGTGTCACTGTCATGTTCACCGTGTCCACGAAAACAGACATCGCCTTTGCAAGCCTCTCGCTCATCGCTTCATCGGTCAGGCGTTCCGTTATCCTTGTGAAAAGCTCTGTTCCGTCCAGTTCCGTCATGACCTTCCCGGCGTGTCGCATTTCCTCATCGGATGGTGAATCTTTCCGTATGGCGCGTACTGCTATGTCAATATCCTCGAAACTGCTTCCCGAAGCCTGCTTTTTGTCCGGTTCTTCGTCCTCCGGATCATCCTCTCCGTACTCCAGTTCCGAAGGTGAAATGCTCATGAAGGTCTCATCGAGCTTGTCTTCGGGTATTTGTCGCGGACGGGAAGCGGTTCCCGTGTTTCCGTCGTCAAAAGTAGCCTCTTCCTCCGACAGCTCAATGCCTTTTTCTGAAGTGGCAGCTTCCTGCGTCGGTATGGCAGTCTTTGTCCGGGTTGGAGCCATCTTGAAACGGCTCTTGCCGATGATGTCCGAGGTATCTGTGGGAGGCGTTTCCTTATCCTTTCCCTGCTCTGCCACCGTACTGTCCAATGACCGCCACAGACCGGCAATGTGTCTGAAGAAACGGATAAGTTTCGTTTCCATGATGCGGTCGTAGAGCAACAGGGACAGAAACCACACGTTGCAGGCAACCGATACGATTAAAAACACCTTTGTCATAGTTTCACTTTTTTGGCGTTTTCAATCTGCTCCGTGTACTGTGTCCCGTATTGTCGGAAATGGTCTCGGAGGATGTTGTCCACGAACTTGCCGATGCTTAAGCCGTTTCCCATTCGACTGGCAACGATGGCGACTTTCTCATGGATCTCGCGGCTGATGTATATACATTGCCGCGTTTTGATTTCCGATGCTTGCAGGAAAGTCGAGAGCGGTTTGTCTCTGCTTTTATCCTTGCGGAAGTCACCGCCGGTATTTTCCTGATTGTAGTCGGTTGTACACTTTGCTGCACGGGCAGCGGTTCTCTCTCTCTTTTCTGTTTGCAGGCAGTCTGCCTGACGGTTCTTCTTTGTTCTTTTCATACTTTTTTTGTTGTTTATTGGGTGTTTATAGGTTATAGGATTCCATATGCCGTTTGAACGATTCGGCTATCTCGTCTTGGAACAGCGTGAAATGGTGTGTCAGCACGTTGTCAAGAAAAGCCGCGATAGTCACCTCGTTGCCTCCGATTACATGAAGCATTTTCTGTATGCGGTCGTGGTATTCCTTGCGGATATATACTTGCTTGCCGAGCCTTGCCGTTACATTGGACCCGCACATGAATACCGTATCATAATCCGGTTTTTCCAGCTTGCCGTTCCTGCGCCTGCGTTCCGGTTCCTCTTTGTAGTGCGGGACAGGCAAGGAAACGGCTGCTTCTTGTGTCGCTTCTTTCGGAGGTGGAGAAGGTGCGTTTCCACCCGCACTTCTCGCTTCCGGTGGAATGCTTGTATCATCCATCCGGAACGAGTTGATTACGGCTTCGCTGTCGATGTCCTCGATTCTTGTTTTCTTTGCCATGATATTCAGCTTTTAATGATACCGAGAATCTCATCCGCAAGTTTGTCAAGGTTACTGCCGCGTATCAGCGTCTTGTCCGCAGGGAAGGCTGTGGATCGGAATACCGCCTTGCGTTCTGCCGCCGTTTCCTTGCGAAAACGCTTGCTATCAGGCAGGTATGTTTCCAAAATAGGCAGGGCGAACTCGGCACAGACCTTGTCGTATGCCTTATACAGTTCTGTCTTTTCGCGTCCGTCCACCATGTTCCACACGAGATAAATCCCTTTGATGCCGGACTTGCCCGTGCTTATCATCTGTTCGTTGATGACAGTGGCGAACTTGATGGAACTCTCCATCACCACACGGTCGGCGATGATGGGCGTGAAGATATAGTCCATTTTGGAAATGGTCTGTACCACGTCGGCGTTGTTGATGGTTCCCGGCAGGTCAAAGAACACGAAATCGAGGTCGGGCTGCGCTTCTACCAGATTTTCGGCGGTGCTTATCGCGTCTTCCGCACGGCTGCATCTGATTGGGTACGGATTTTTCTTCAGCCGCTTGAGCTGCTCATACGCCAGCACCTTGTAATGCTCATCCTCCATGACGGCTTTCATGTCACGCTTGCGCATATCATGGATGCTGTACTGCGGAAAATCGCAGTCCACTACGGCTACGTTATAGCCTTTCACATAGTGCAGGTAGCTTGCCACAAGCACTGTCAGGGTTGTCTTACCCGCTCCACCTTTCTGCGTGGAGATTGCCACATAAGTTGCTTCTTTCATTTGTCTGATAATTTATTTGGTTATACATCTGTCCGGTAGCGGTAGCGTATTGCCATTCATACATACGCACGCACTTCCATTTATTTATTCACTCTTTAATCCGGCTGTGCCTGCGGGCATTCATCGGTCTGTCCAATCACCCACGCCTTTATCCGTCCGCATGGACGTGTGCTTGGAAAACCGGCTGAATATGTACACCTGTTTTCATCCGTTTGGATTGATGTCCGAACATCTGGCGGAAGGAGTGTATTTTCAGTCCCACATCCGAATCACGCTGCAAATAAACAATGAATTTTCAGTACTTGTATCACTTCTCCGGCAAGTGGCAGCATGTTGCGCCGATTGGCATCATTCGGCACACTTACGCCTCTGTCAGACACGGATTTATCACCCTAATTTTGCACCCGAACGGCAGGGTACGCAGCCGGTGGCGCAGCCCGGAGTTTGAAAGGTATTCCCCCCAATCCGTCCGGAGGCGGATTTTTATGTTCACCTGAACATAGCAAGGTATGTTTTCAGCCGCTCAAAATATTTTGAGCATCCCGGAAAACGCCTTGCCCTTGCAGGGGGCGGGCTTCCCCTCCGAAGTCGGAAAGCCTTTCAAACCTGCGGTATCTGTGCCCCGAAGCAGCGGCTTATGCCGTCAAACCGCTAAATCCAATTTTATATGAGTGAAAAAAAAAGTAAGGCAGGGAGAAATCCCAAAATTGATCCGGCGGTGTACCGCTACACCGTCCGCTTCAACGGGGCGGAACACAACCGTTTCCTCTCCATGTTCGAGAAATCGGGCGTTTACGCCAAGTCGGTTTTCATCAAGGCGCACTTCTTCGGGCAGCCTTTCAAGGTGCTGAAAGTGGACAGGACGCTGGTGGATTACTACACCAAGCTGTCCGATTTTCATGCGCAGTTCCGCGCTGTCGGCACGAACTACAACCAAGTCGTGAAGGAATTGCGTTGCCATTTCTCCGAGAAAAAGGCGATGGCGTTGCTCTACAAATTGGAAGGGCAGACCGTGGAACTCGTGAAACTGAGCCGCCGGATTGTGGAACTTTCAAAAGATCTGGAGGCGAAATGGTCGCAAAAATCAGTGTAGGAAATTCGTTGTACGGCGCACTCGCCTACAACGGGGAGAAGATTAACGAAGCGAAAGGGCGGCTGCTCACCGCCAACCGCATCTACAATGACGGTTCGGGAACGGTGGACATCCATAGGGCTATGGAGGATTTTCTATCCTTCATGCCCGCACAGTCGAGGGTGGAGAAACCGGTGGTGCATATATCTCTCAACCCGCACCCGGAGGATGTGCTGACCGACACGGAGCTTCAGGACATCGCACGCGAGTATCTGGAAAAGATGGGCTACGGCAACCAGCCGTATCTTGTGTTCAAACACGAGGACATCAACCGCCACCACCTGCATATCGTGACGGTCAGGGTGGACGAAAACGGCAGGAGCATCGACACCCGAAACAATTTCTACCGCAGCAAGCAGATTACACGTGAGCTGGAACAGAAGTACGGGCTTCACGATGCGGAACGCCGGAACCGTCGTCTTGATACACCGCTGCACAAGGTGGACGCTTCGGCAGGCGATGTGAAGAAGCAGGTAGGGAACACGGTCAAGGCGTTGAACGCCCAATACTGTTTCCAAACGATGGGTGAATACCGTGCCCTCCTTTCCTTGTATAATGTGACGGTGGAGGAAGCGCGGGGCAATGTACGCGGAAGGGAGTATCATGGGCTGGTTTATTCTGCCACCGATGATGCAGGGAACAAGGTGGGCAACCCTTTCAAGTCTTCGCTCTTCGGGAAGACTGCCGGCTATGAAGCCGTAGAGAGGAAGTTTGCCCGTTCCAAACAGGAGATTAAAGACAGGAAACTCGCCGAAATGACGAAACGCACCGTCCTTTCTGTTCTCGCCGATACGTATGACAAGGAAACATTCGTTTCCCGGCTCAAGGAGAAAGGGATTGACACGGTGTTGCGCCATACGGAGGAAGGGCGCATTTATGGAGCCACTTTCATCGACCACCGCACGGGAAGTGTACTGAACGGCTCACGCATGGGCAAGGAACTTTCCGCCAATGCCTTGCAGGAACACTTCACGCTGCCTTATACCGGACAGCCGCCGCTCACGCTTTCCATTCCGGTGGAAAATGGGGAAGATATGTGTGGGCTGGCCGTTTCCGGGCATGATGACACGGATGGCGGTATGGGTTTGCTCTCTCCCGAAGGTCCGGCGGTGGATGCCGAGGAGGAAGCCTTCATCCGGGCGATGTGGCGCAAGAAGAAAAAGAAGAAGAAGCGCAAGGGCTTGGGAATGTAACAGAAGTATCAACAATTAAAAATTTTCAACGTATGTCACAACAAGAAGACGATTTGAGGGCACTGGCGAAAATCATGGATTTCCTGCGTGCCGTGAGTATTATTTTAGTGGTCATGAACGTGTACTGGTTCTGCTATGAAGCCATAAGTCTGTGGGGATTGGACATCGGCGTGGTGGACAAAATCCTGATGAACTTTAACCGCACGGCGGGATTGTTCCGATCCGTCCTTTACACGAAGCTGTTCGCCCTTCTTCTGCTTGCCCTGTCCTGCATGGGCACGAAGGGGGTCAAGGGAGAGAAAATCACTTGGCAAAAGATATGGGCGGTGCTTGCCGCCGGGTTCGTGCTCTTTTTCCTGAACTGGTGGATTCTGGCACTGCCGTTGCCCGCTGAAGCGGTCGCGGCTCTGTATATCTTTACCATCGGCACGGGCTATGTCTGCCTGATGATGGGCGGTCTGTGGATGAGCCGCCTGCTGAAACACAACCTGATGGATGACGTGTTCAACAACGAGAACGAGAGTTTCATGCAGGAAACACGGCTTATCGAAAGCGAGTATTCGGTCAATCTGCCCACACGCTTCTACTACAGGAAGCGTTGGAACAACGGCTGGATAAACGTGGTGAACCCGTTCCGTGCCTCCATCGTATTGGGCACGCCGGGCAGCGGAAAGTCCTATGCGGTGGTAAACTCTTTCATCAAGCAGCAGATTGAGAAGGGCTTCTCGATGTATGTCTATGATTTCAAATTCAGTGACTTATCGACCATTGCCTACAACCATCTGCTCAATCACCCGGAGGGATACAAGGTGAAGCCGAAGTTCTATGTGATAAACTTCGACGACCCGCGACGCAGCCACCGCTGCAATCCCATACACCCGGATTTCATGGAGGATATTACGGACGCTTACGAGAGTGCCTATACCATTATGCTCAACCTTAATAAGAGTTGGGTGCAGAAGCAGGGCGACTTTTTTGTGGAATCGCCCATTATCCTGTTTGCAGCTATCATTTGGTATCTTAAAATTTTCCAGAACGGCAAGTATTGTACGTTCCCTCATGCCATCGAGTTCCTGAACCGCCGTTACGAGGATATTTTTCCGATACTGACCTCTTACCCGGAACTGGAAAACTACCTCTCACCGTTTATGGATGCGTGGCTCGGAGGGGCTGCCGAGCAGTTGATGGGGCAGATCGCTTCGGCGAAAATTCCGCTGTCGAGGATGATTTCCCCGCAGCTCTATTGGGTCATGTCCGACAGCGAGTTTACGCTGGACATCAACAATCCCGAAGAGCCGAAAATCCTCTGTGTCGGCAACAATCCCGACCGTCAGAACATTTACGGGGCGGCTCTCGGTCTGTATAACTCACGTATCGTGAAGCTCATCAACAAGAAGGGAATGTTGAAATCGTCGGTCATCATCGACGAGCTTCCGACGATATATTTCAAGGGGCTGGACAACCTTATCGCCACCGCACGAAGCAACAAGGTGGCGGTGTGTCTGGGCTTTCAGGATTTCAGCCAGTTGGTGCGCGACTATGGCGACAAAGAAGCCAAAGTCGTGATGAACACCGTCGGCAATATCTTCTCCGGTCAGGTGGTGGGCGAAACCGCAAAGACATTATCGGAACGGTTTGGAAAGGTGTTGCAGAAAAGGCAGTCCATTTCCATCAACCGGCAGGACGTTTCCACCTCCATCAACACGCAGATGGATGCGCTTATCCCGCCGAGCAAGATTTCCGGCTTGACGCAGGGAATGTTTGTCGGTTCGGTGTCTGACAATTTCAACGAGCGCATCGAGCAGAAGATTTTCCATTGCGAGATTGTCGTGGATGCCGAGAAGGTGAAGCGTGAGGAGAAAGCCTATAAAAAAATACCCGTCATTACCGACTTCACGGATGAGGACGGCAACGACTGCATGAAGGAAGCGGTGCAGGCGAATTACAGGCGCATCAAGGAGGAAGTGAAACAAATCGTGAAAGACGAGCTGGAACGAATCGCGGGTGACGAGAACCTGAAACATCTGTTGCAGCAGAAATAACAGATTGGCGACAAAATAAAGGGCGGTGCAAGTTTGATACCTTGCTCCGCCCTTTGTCTTAATCCTGATTTTCAGTAATTTCCTCTTTAAGCAATTTGTTTATGGTCGTTATCGTATGGGTCTGAAAGTAGTTTTTCAGTTCGGCATCATCTTTCAGAAGTATGCCGCATTCTTCATCATAAGTTCCTATGATGTATTTTTTTAGTTCGGAGAAACTGTCCGCAAACGGTATCTGTCTGTTTTCCTGCCAGTATTCGGTTGTGGCTTCGGTGATAAACGCTTTCAACACGGCTTTTTCTTCTTTGCCCAGTTTATTGAAACGTATAGTTTCACGGTTCACGGGTAACGGCTCAGGAAAAATATCCTCCGGATTCTTGCCGCTACGCATGGCTGACATACAACTCTTGCAGATATGCCGGGTGTGTCCCTTTCCGCTGAATTTCTCGTTCGCCTTGTAGTCGCCACAGATACGGCAATAGTGTCCCTGCTGTTTTTTCTTCTTCTTCGCCATATGATTCTATTCTGACATCTTTTTCCAGATCGGTTCCTCTTCCCAACGGTTGAAGAAACCTATTTTGTAGATGGGCACATCCGCATATTCCTTAAACAATGCCAGTAACTTCTCCTTGAACGTATCTCCCTCGTCTATGGCATTGCAGAGGTATAGCATGGCTGTAATCACATAGAACGGTTTTTTCTGCTGTACCTCGGTCAACGGGCGGGAAAGCCATGCCATTCGCGGATTGCGGATTTCACAAGGGCGTTTGACCATATTCCGGCTCCATACTCTGGAATGGTGCGCGATGATGTTGCGCATGTATGAAATGGCTTCCAGCCATCCCGACAGTTCACTGTGTAAATTTAACCCCATATCATTGGCTATTGCCGATTTTTCGGGCAGCTGGTGGTTGAGGTTCTTGTATATCTTGGAAAGTGTGCCGAACGTGGCCACCTCAAATATAATCCACGCATCCGGGTATTCGTCAAGTATCCTTTCTCCGTCCGTATTCATAACAAGATGCTTGCGCTTGTAGTCTTTCACGAATATCTCGTTGCTCCGCAGGAACTCTTCCATCAGTTCTTTGAGGTGCTGGGCATGGAAAGCGGCATCCGCGAACAGCTTCGGGTCACGATACCAGAGCCCTCCGTAAGATTGTGACAGATGATAAATCATCTTTGTACGCAGGGTGATTTCTATTGTTTCGATGGCATCGAATAAAATAAGGCGCAGTTCTTTATCAAAATAATAGCGTGTGACGACATCTTCCAGATTGGAATCAGGTTGGAACAGATGACGGGTCTTGTCATACTGCATATCCCACCAATAGCCTTTCAGACGATAGTAGCTGATATGGGCCAAATGCCGGGCGGCAAAAATTTCATCCCCGACAATCATCCCCCTTTGTTTGAGCAGTTCTATTTGTTCTTCAATGGAACGTGATTTCTTGTTTGCCATACCGTTATAAAAAAGAATGACCCGCCGGCAGATCTTACGGTATGCCAAACGGGTACTGTTATCGTTGAACACGGTCTGAGCCGCATATCTTCTTAATTACGTAGCAAAGATAAGCCTTTTTTGCGTAACGCACAAGAAATAAATTGCTTTTTATTCAAGATAATGGACGCAAATTCTTCAAGAACAGCTATCTTCTTTTCAATTCCGCTTCCTCATCCCTTCTTATCCGCTCGTTCAGCTTCTCCTGCATTTGTTCGAGAAAATGCGTGTGGCTGATTGTTTTCCGCCGTTTGATGTCGGTGTAGAAGCGGTAGCAGTCTTTGGCTTCTACACCGAAAATCCGGTACAGCAGCGGGGCAAGCTGTTTGAGCGGCATCTCACCGTTGTTGATGCAGCCCATCTCATAGATGCCGTAGATAAGTTCCACAAGGTCGATGGCGTTGCCCGTCCATTGAAGCGGCGGAGTGGGATTGTCGGATGGCGTTTCGGCTGAGGAGTTGAGGTTGGATAGTGGCGGCACTTGGGGAGTGGTAAGGAACTTCTGCATCTTCCTCACGAAAGAGAGTGCTTTTCCGATATAGGCGGCGGCTTCCTTGCGTTCTTCGGATAACAGACGCACGGGGTGGTGTTGCAACTCGATTTCAATATAAGCCAGTGCGATGGCGGTATGGCTCGCATGGATGCTGCCGCACAGTTCGATTACTTGGTTGGCGAAAGCCATATATGCCGTTTCCATATTGCAGTCTCCGGCTTCATTGATACGGCGGAAGAACTCGGTATCCGCCAGTAAGAAATAGTTCATATCCTGTTAATTTTGAAATTCAACATTTTGCTGTTAGGGTGCGCACATGAATATGTACGGCAAAAAGTGCGTCAAAACGGACAGAATCTTCAGTGTCCTATTTATAATATACTGGTTATCAATGATATTAAAATAAATATTTGTATTTTGAGAAGGTTCGCAGTCAAACAGAAGTGTTCACTTTCCGAACATTTGTACTTTTTCGGTACTTTAATAATAGGATAGCAAGTCGTTTTTTCAGGCTGTTCTTTCGGAAGTCATACGATTATAGATATGGCAGGTCACGCCATTGGGAAATTTCTTTTGTGATACAAGCGTCCATTTGACCAGTGGCAGGGCGGACCGGAAAAAATACTTTCCTGTCCCGGCTATGAAAGGAACGGTATAGAGGATGATTTCATCCACCACCTGCATACGCAGCAGTCCGTTGATATAATCTGTCTTTTCGGGAGAGGCTTCCGCCAGATAGCAGGTATCCGTTTCATGTCTTCTCCATTCATCCAGCATGGAGATGGAATAATCCGGTGTGATATGATAAAGGGCGTTCTCCTTTATCTCATTGATGCCGCAACTGTCAAGGCGCAGTTCCTTATACGATTTGCCATGCAACTCGGAAGCAAGACACCCGTCCATCGAGAGGACGGCAAGAACCTGAACTTTTCCCATAATCGTTCCCTTTCGTTTCGTTCGGCAAGGGCAAAAAAGCAGCGTGCAAACACACTACTTCTAATGGAGGCTCTGGTAAAGCCTTTACGGAGAGTACGTGAATGCACGCTATGCGTAGGCATAGCATAAGCTTCACGCAATCGTCTCCGTAGTGTCAATTTACCAGATTTCCATTAGGACGCCTTGCGGTCTTATGTTATATATATGCGGCGGATGGACTTTCCAAAACGCCGTTACCTTCTAATATGTCATGCAAATATAGCCATTTCCAATGAATTGCGGGCTATGATTGCTCAAATTTATACTTCAGTCCATACTCTTCCAGCTTTTTATAGAGAGTTGTCCTGCCTATTCCCAGTATTTTGGCGGCGGTGTATCGGTTTCCCCCGGATTGTTTCAGGGCACGCATGATCCGTTCCTTTTCCTCCGCATCGTTGCGCAGTGCGAAACCGGCGGAAGCGGATGTTTCCGCCAATCCAAGTTCCAGATGCTCCTTTCGGACCGCACCTTCCTGCGCCTGCAATACCGCTCCCATGATTTTTTGTTGCAGCTCGCGCACATTGCCCGGCCACGGGTATGACAGCAATGCTTTCCGGGCTTCGGAACTGAACCCTTCCACACGGCACTCCAGTTCCTTGTTGGCAATCTCGCGGAAGAACTCCGCCAGCGGCATGACGTCCTCCAGACAGTCGCGCAACGGAGGGACGGTAATCTCGAAGTCGTGCAGGCGGTACAGCAGATCCTGCCGGAAACGCTTCTCGCTTACCGCCTTCTCCAGATTCTCGTTGGTGGCGGCAATGATACGTACATTGAAATTTCTGTCCGCCTTGTCGCCTACGGGACGGTACCGCCGTTCCTGTATGGCACGAAGCAGCATTTGTTGCGTTTCCAATGCAAGGTTGCCTACCTCGTCCAAAAACAGCGTACCGCCATCTGCCTCGTGGAAATAGCCTTTCTTGGCACTGTCCGCACCCGTGAACGCTCCTTTCACGTGTCCGAAGAATGCCGAAGGCGCAAGTTCTTTGGAAAGGGAACCGCAGTCCACCGCCACGAACGGCTTGCCGGAGCGTTTGCTCTTTTCGTGCAGATGGTGCGCGATATGTTCCTTGCCCGTACCGTTTTCGCCGAATATCAGCACGCTCATATCGGTCGGGGCAACTAACTTTATCCGCTTCATGACGGATCTGAATGCCGAGCCGTCACGGGCGAACACGGGCATACGCCGTTGTCTGCCGTCTTGTGCTTTCTGAATGTTGCGGAGCAGCGGAACAAGCTTGTCCTCGACCAGCAGCTTGGGTATATAGTCCAGCGAGCCGAGTTTCATGCTTTCCACGGCGGTATGCACCTCGGCGTAATCGGTCATGATGATGAACGGCTGGACCAGCCCTTCTTTCCGCATCCACCGCAACAGGTCTATGCCGTTGCCGTCAGGCAGGCGCAGGTCTGAAAGCACTATGTCCCCGTCGGAGGCTTGTTGCAGGAGTTTCCTTGCCGCAGCAAGCCGGTAAGCCTGCACGGTGCGGAATCCCTCCCGTGCCAGAAGGTTGCAGACAAACTCGCAATATACGATATTGTCCTCCACTACGATAACCCTTGTCTTATCCATTTTCGTATTTTCTCCTTTCTTCTTTTGCTTGCCGGATGATTTCCGCGCCTTTGCCCAGCACGGCTGTTACGGTATGGTGTATCGCTTCCCGATCGGGTGTACCCCCGGCATGAAGCAGTGGGTAAAGTTCTCTCAACGGTTGGTCGGCACGGAGTATCTGCCATGAACTCCGCAGGTGGTGTGTCAGCGCATCCAGTTCTTGGAGGTCTTGCTTTTCTTCCGCTGCCTTGACCGCCTGCATTTCCTTATCGGTTTCCGCTATCAGCTTTTCCAGCATGACGGCTTCATTGCCGTAGGACAGCAGGATGGAAAAGTCCGGCTTCCCGTCTTGTTTTTCTTTTGTGGCACAGTTGTCCGTGACTTCCATCAGTTCGGATATGGAGAACGGTTTGAACAGGCATCCGGCAAATCCCCGCTCCATCAGTTCCTCCTTGCTGCAACTGCCCGATGCGGTTGTCACGACAACCGGAATGTTCTTTGAATTGCCCACATTGGACGAGCGAAGCAGCTCCAGCAGTTCAAGACCGTTTATCTCCGGCATATTCAAATCTGTCAGGAGTAAATTGTATTCCTTGTTCCGTATCATCTCCATCAGTTCCGCAACATTGGTGCAGGTGTCGCAGCGCATACCCTCATGGGCATACATTTCTTTCAACATAAGGAGCAGTATCTCGTCATTGTCTATGGCAATCACATCATGGCAGGTATGGTTACGATGATTTTGTGCCGGGCTTATCTGTTCGGGCAGTTCTTCTGCAGGTTGTACGGGAATCCCAACAAAGAAACGGCTTCCCCTGCCACTCTCGCTTTCCAACCGGATTGCACCGCCGAGCATCGCCACGATGCGCTGCACGATGGACAATCCCAGCCCGAATCCGTCTTTCGTGGCGGCATTTGAAAGGCGTTCAAACGCACCGAACACCCGTTGCTGTTCCTCTTCGGTCATGCCCGTACCCGTATCTTCAACGGCAAGTTTCAGCACACCGTTGTCGTAGTCCATTGTCAAGGATACACCGCCGTTCTCCGTGAACTTGATGGCATTGGAAAGAAGGTTGTTGCCGATTTGCAGGATACGTTCCTTATCGGTCAGTACAACCGCCTCCACGTTGTTGTTTACCGTCAGGGACAATCCCTTGTTCATGGCAATGGGCATAAACTCTGTTTCAAGAATGTGTGCGATATTGGAAATCCTGCATGAGGAAACGTTGGGCTGTTCCTTGCCGTTGTCCAGCCGGAAGAAGTCCAGCAGTGTGTTGAGCATCCTGCGCATACGGTCGGAGGATTGCCGTATGTTCTGGATATACATCCTGGTTTTATCCGCATCATGTTCCTTGTCCATCAGTCCGGCATAGCCGGTTATCGCCGTCAGCGGCGTGCGCAGTTCATGAGTGATGGTATGGACGGCTTTCTTGCGGGATATTATTAGTTCCTTGTTATGCAGATCGGATTCATGTAATTGCCTTATAAGGTTTGATGTCTTTAGCTTATATCGTTTGATACGTCTAATGTCACGTAATATTATAATGAATGAAATGGTTAGTAACGCAAATAAGAATGCAGTTATGATACTTATTTGAGAAAAAGATTTTTCTCGCATGGCTATTATATCAACTTCGCGCTTTCGTAAGTCACTTTGCACTTTTTTATCCATTTGATGTATAAAAAAATGTAACTGACGATTTAATTCACTATTTCGTATAGCAAGGCTGTCTGCATATTCTGACAATCTACGACTCTGTAGCCGCTGTTGGCTTATTATATCTTGGTTTAGTGTATGAAGCATTGCTGTTGTAGCGGTCGGTTTCTTTTTTTCTTTCTTGCCGAACAATCCAAGAATACCCTTACGCTTTGTTTTTTTCGGTTCCTCTTGGATGCTTTTCTGTATAATAGCAGGTACTTGTCTGGCAATTTTATTGTTAATAATCTCTTGTTTGTTGAGTATCTGCATGATAGCAAGCATTTGTTTTTCCTTGTTCTCCAATAAGAAACACACACTATCAATCCTTTCTGCTGGATAAACTCGTTTGAGACTGCATAACATACTGTCCACAACCATACGATGAGAATGGTATAATTCCACATCCTCATTACCCCATTCCAATATATTTTCACCCAACAGGGAAAGTTCCGCTATTTGTACAATAACACTATGTATCTGTTGGCGAGTATCATTAATTTCTTTATTCACCGTTTCAAAAGAAATTAGTTTTTGTTTTTCGTCATACCAAGTATATACGACACATCCTATTAATAAAAAAATGAACAAATAACTAATTATTATTTTGTATTTAAGTGATAGTTTGATATTAAATCTCATGACTAAATACGTTTATCCTCTACATGATGAAAAGAGCGTTATAAATTCGGCCCTATTTTATAGAAAAACAGGCTCCATCTGTTGAAATAAACAAACGGAGCTGTTTTTCAGTCAATTAGACACATATTTATCATAAGACACACAATTTAATAGTAGATATTAAAAAACAGGAAGAATACTTCCTTATGTGTATTCACATCTTCTTCTATCTGAATCTTGTCTTCACGCGCCAGCCAACCAATGGCGGCGTTGAGTTCACGGTCGGATAGTCCACTCTTTTCTTTTAGTTCCTGATAGCTCCATTTGTGATCATTGTTCATCAAACGCCAGACTATGCCTGCATTTGTTCCGATACTGTGCTTATCCATGCTCTTATTTTTTATTTATTAATCATTTCAGTTTAATAGGTCAGAACCAACGTACATAGCAGAAATCTTGCCGATGTGGTAGAAGTTTATGCTTGGGGTACATCCTGAAACTCAATTTGAAACTTCCTGTGTTTGCAATATGCGATTGAGCACGAAATGTATAATCCGACCCATCATGTCCTATAAGTTTAAAAGGTATGATAGAATAAACCGTTTCATGTCCGTTGTCCATATGGGTAGCAACACATTCTATTCCGATGGCATCATCTAACCCTTTCTCATCCACAATAATAGTGATTTCATAATCTTCACCAGCCTTTGTGACGGCTTTAAGGCCATTTCCACCCTTAATTGATTTTATCTCAATATCATCCCATCGCGTAGCGACATTCTGCTTCCAGTCCGCTATAAGCCTGGCTTTTTCGTTATTGCATTTGGAGAGTAAAGAAAAACGTTCGTTCATTTTACAATAGAATTTCTCATAATAATCATCCAGTTGCCGTCTCATGGTAAAATACGGAGCTATTTGAGCTATTGAATTTTTGATATACTGTACCCATTCCTCGGAATACTCCTTGCCGTCCGTTTGATAATACAGAGGCAATATTTGATTTTCCAAGAGATAATAAATAATGTTTGCATCCAGTTGGTCCTGATAGGGAGCGTGCTGATAGACCGTTTCGGCAGGGATAGCCCATCCTGCCTCTTTGCAATAGCCCTCATACCACCATCCGTCAAGTACAGACAGGTTCAGAACCCCATTCATCAGAGCTTTCTCTCCAGAAGTGCCCGATGCTTCGGCAAGCCGTGTAGGTGTATTCAACCATACATCCACACCTGAAACAAGACGACGGGCCAACTCCATATCGTAATTCTCCAGAAAAATGATTTTCCCTTGAAATTCCGGGCGACGGGATATTTCCACAATCTGACGGATAAGTCCTTGTCCGGCAACGTCATTCGGATGGGCTTTCCCTGCAAAGATGAATTGTACGGGTCGTTCCTTATTATTGACAATACGCGACAGACGTTCCAAATCAGAAAAAAGTAAATAGGCTCGTTTATAGGTAGCAAAACGACGGGCAAAGCCTATAAGCAAAGCATTGGGATTAAACTTTTCGACAATAGATGCTACCAGTCGAGGGTCGGTTTGATTCCTGCGTAAATCGTCGGCACATTTCTTTTTCAGATATTCTATAAGCCTGCGCTTCATTTGAAGACGGGTATTCCAAACTTCTTCATCGGGCACGTCATAAATCGCTTCCCATAAATGTTTGTCAGACTGTTGCTTTGAAAAATTATTATCGAAGTATTTTTTATAGAGTCCTTTCCATTCCGTAACACACCAAGTCGGCATATGGACACCATTAGTCACATGACCTATGTGCAATTCTTCAGGAAAATATCCTTTCCAAATTGGTGCGAACATCCTGCGAGATACATTTTCATGCAACAGGCTGACCCCATTTACCTCCTGACTGGTCTTGCAGGCAAAAACCGACATACAGAAACGTTCATCCACATTCTCCATGTCATAACGTCCCAATCCCATTAGTGTTTCCCAACTAATTCCTAAACGGGTTGCATATTGTCCCAGATATTTTCGGAAAAGGTCTTCATCGAAATAATCATGTCCGGCACTAACGGGCGTATGTACCGTGTAAAGAGATGAAGCACGGACCAGCTCCATCGCTTGTGCAAAACTCATCCCCTGTTTTGTATATTCACTCAGCCGATAAAGATTAAGAAGGGCGGCATGACCTTCGTTGCAATGAAAAATATCTTTGTTCAATCCAAGTTGGCGAAGCAACATCATTCCTCCTATACCTAAAAGAATTTCTTGCTTCAAACGGTCTTCCCAACTTCCACCATACAGATGGTGTGTGATACTACGGTCGTATTCACTGTTCATTTCGTTGTCCGTATCAAGCAAGTAAAGCGTAATGCGCCCTACGTTAGCACGCCACACATTGGCGTGTACTACAAAATAGTCCGTATATGGTATATGAACAACCATTTGCCTACCATCCTCTGTAAGGACTTTTTCAATTGGCAATTGACCGAAATTTTGAGCTTCGTAACATACGGTCTGTTCTCCATCCATTGAAAGTGACTGGTTAAAATAACCATAACGATAAAGTAATCCTACAGCACAAAGGTTCACATTGCTGTCTGATGCTTCTTTTAGGTAATCTCCAGCCAATATGCCCAAACCTCCAGAATATATCTTCAAAACTTTACTTAGACCATATTCCATGCTGAAGTAAGCTACAGAAGGACGGCTTTGATCTACTGGAACATCCATATAGGCTCGGAAACGAGTATAAATATTCTCCAAACATTCCATAAAAGCCTTGTTGCAGGTCAATGCTTCCAACTTGTCATAATTCATTTGTTCAAGTAGCATAACGGGATTATGTTTCCCTTGTTCCCACAACTCATTATCAAGACTGGAAAACAAGTCTGCGACTTCGTGATTCCATGTCCACCAATAGTTATATGCCAGTTCTTTCAAATGCTCAAGCCCTACGGGTAAATGCGAACTTGTGGCAACCTCTCTCCACTGGGGAGGGTTCACTTTATAATTCAGATAATCCATAATAATACATTTATTATTGTTTATACTATTTATTTTCAAGCCATTTAAACATGGTATAATAAACTTCTTCTCTTACATCCCTGCTTGATAGGACAAGATCATGAAGTCCATTTTTAATAGTAACTTCCTTTACCTGCCGACCTATATGGCGACCTATCGTTGCAATGTCATGCACATTCAATATCGCATCTGCATGATGGAAACATTCTTTCGGGCCTTTCGAGCTGGCAGATTTGTCCGAATGCATGAGCAATACAGGTACATTTACACTACCGTTTTTCAACCTTTTCTGACCATTGTCTATTGCACGAACCCACGCAGCATCGACATCAGGCATTATATCAGGCTTCCAAATAATGTTATAACTCCATTCTCCGTTCAAATGGCGGGCAATAGTAGAAGCGTAATTATTGGTACCATCTCCCTTGACTCTTATTCCGGGTATCAGCACAGCCAATGTTTTCAATATAGGAATGCCCAAACGAATCATTACTTTGGACAAATTCCATGCAAAAAACGGACTGTTTAAAATCAATGCCTTTATGCACGGGTCGGCACAACATTGCATATACAATGAAGTTGTCAATCCACCGGTAGAATGCCCCATGAGGATAATTTCATTGTTGCCGTCTTCTTTCATTGCTTCTATACCTGCCTGTATGTCAGGGAAATATTCTGTAAGATCCCTTACTTGGAACATTTTTTGTCCATCCATATAGGAACGCCCATATTTTCTAAGATCTACAGCGTAAAAATTATAACCTTCCTTTACAAAACGATTCGCCATTTCTTTTTGGAAAAAGTAATCACAGAATCCATGTATGTATAATATACCACGGCTACACCCATTATCTGCTAATTTGCGAACGATGGTACAACGTACATCACCTGCATAATCACATCCTTGTGATACATGACGCATAAGGAAGTCTTCGCCCAATACATCAGGCTTCCATTCAGGAATGTTATTCAACGTTTTTTTATTTTCCATTTTATTCTTTACATCTGTTAATCAATAAACTCTTAATCTGCCTGTGGTAAAACAAACACGCTATCAGGAAATAGACAATAGCTTGTATCCATAACCCTTTATACTCGAAGGCGATGTCGCCAAGCGAAGCTCCCATACCTGTGAGGCGTACATACCCGTTCATGCCAAAAGTGGAAGGAAACAGCCACGATATATATTTCCAAAAGGCAGGTATAGTGGCTCCCGGCCACGAAATACCGGAAAGGAACAGTAACGGAACGGAAAGAAAAACAAACAGCATGATGCAATCTTCGCGTCGCCAAACAAGAAAAGAAAGTGTCATACCCATGAAGATACATGACAGCAGATAAGGTACAAGAAAAGCAAGAAATGTACCGTAATGTCCCAGTTGCGGCAAACCGAAGATACGGGTAACGAACGTAAACATATAGATACCCATCAACAGGTAGAGTAAAAAATAAAACAACGTTTTGCCCAATATAATATGTATAGGATTCTTGTAGGCCTTATGGAAAGGTATAACACTACCCATATACTTTTCACGCGATTCGCCCATTGACATACCGATGCCCAGAAAAAGTGTCTGCTGGATAATAAGCATCAGCACCGGTGGAATAAGAAAAGCAGCGAAACCGCTTTGCGGATTATAGAGTGCAGTCTGTTGGTATTCGATAGGCATACGTATGATTTCTTCCTGTCGGTCGGTAGTGGCAGGAAGGTGGCGTTCCACTTTGATATCCTTATTCATTTCCAATGAAACGTTGGTGGCGGCAAGCATCAGGTTTTTATAATAAAGCATAGAACACATATCGCAATAAAGGCCGATGTGTGTCTGCTCTCCTTGCCACAAGTCCCGGGTAAAAGAGGAAGGAATACGAATGATTCCATAAACCTCCTGACGTTTCAACAATTCCTGAGCCTCTGCCATATCGGTACAGCGGGTATGAATGCGGACATCGGGAGAAGCATCTATCTTGCGTAAAAATTCACGGCTCAAAGCGGAGTTGGACTCATCAACCACAGCAGCAGGCACTTCTCGCACCACTTCGTTCGTATATACATAAGAGTATAGTAACGGATAGGCCAACGGAACAAAGAGAATAAAAATAAGTATCCCTTTGTCATGCATAATGGTTATTAATTCTTGGTACCATATCTGAATGATATTTACTATTGTCTTCATTAGAATCATTTATTTAACGTATTTATATTTCAGGAATGCCGCCCGATACCGCCATAATATGGTACAAGGTAGAAGCAAAAACGCGAACAATGCTACGACAGAAGACCATACATAAGAGATGGGAAAACCGTCAAGTGCCTGATTGACATAAATGAGATAATAATGACGGAGCGGGAACAGCCACGAAAGCCCTTGCAAGAAACCATCCATTGCAGGAACGGGATAGGTAAAGCCTGCCAGTGAAAAGGACAGAATTCCCCATAATGAGCAAAGGCACATAGACAATCGCATCTGTCCAATAAAAGCACCGAACAGGAATACACCGAACGACTGTGCCGCCAATACTGTCATCACTCCGAGCAGCATCATCGGGATGATGCCACTGTTGCAAGGAAACATCAGGAACCGATAGAAATAGACATCATAGAAGATGAATATCAATGAGAATAGGACAGTCTGCGGAAACAGCTTTCCTACTAATGCCACCGTTGAAGAATGTCCGCTTAGGGCATACAATTCCTTTTGTGTATTCTGTTTCCACTCCAATCCGATAGTATAGGTAGTACTAAGCATGATAAGCAAGATTAGAATGCCAGGCAACAGGATATTGTTCAGATAGACAGAATAGTCTAAGTGGGGATTGTTCAGCGGATGTGTCTCTATGACAATAGGCTGGATAATTCCCATCGCCTGTCGCTCTGTCAGTCCGCGGGCATAGAGGTTCTCGCGTGTCAGGGCAAGCCCGGACAGCTCGGAGGCATAACGCAAGTCTTTCATAAGCAACGTTCCGGGTACGAAATAGGTGTCGTTGGTATAGAATGACAATTTGGGCTGGCGGTTGGCTATGGCATCTTCGGTCAGCCCACGGGGAATATAGAAGAAACCATAGATTTCACCCCGTTGCATAGCCTTTTTTGCTTCGCTGAAATCAGGATAACGCGCTACAAAATCGGTTTCCTCCATAGAGCCAAGAATCCGTGCGACTATGTGCGTGATATGTGTGTCATCCTCGTCCACTAAGCCGGCCGGCAACTTGGTAGGCAGTCCGTCAGCCATGAGTGTGGTTAAAAATACAATACAGAGTATTGGAGCCACAATCATCGTGAACAAGAACAACGGACGGTGTGAAAAGATACGCAGCTCACGCCGGAAGATGCGAACAAGGCGGAGGCTGACATCCTTCATTTGTTTTAAAATAGATTTCATATTACAACTTTATAATAGTGTAATTTACTTCTCCATTATCACCGACATACCGCCACGCACATTTTCCAACCCTTCCATATTTAATGGACGTGCCTTTACCTCGAATGTTTTGAGATCGAAACCATCAAGTGCCTTCGTTGCCTTCCACACAGCAAAGGTACCCACATCCTTCATCTTGGTGATACGCACAGGAATACGTTTGTCAAAGGCTGGCAGATAGACTTCGGTTTCCGTACCTACGGTCAAACCGGGCAGCAGGTCTTCGCGGATATTGAAAGTAAACCATACGTCATCCGTACATGACACGTTCATGATAGGGGCACCTGTTCCTACCAGTTCGCCCGGCTCAGGAAATATTTCCGTTACTATACCATCGGCAGTAGCTAACAATACGGTTTCATCCATATAGGAATTTACTTCAGAAACAGCTCCTTGTGCACGTCGCACCTGTGCTCCGGCAGCAGCCTTATCTTCAATACGGGCACCGTTCACTGCCATATCATACTGCGACCGTGCTGCCCGTTCCGTAGCCACCATTGCTTCGTATTGCGCCTGTGCCTCGTCACGTTTCTGTTCTGCCATCACGCCGTTTTCAAACAGGCGGTTAATGCGGTGGTAGGTCTTCTCGGCTACCTCCATGGCTGCACGTGCTTTCTGCCACATTTCGTAGGCTTGTTGTACCTGCTCTTGGCGCGTACCGTTCTGTGCTTTTTGTTCCTGTGCCTGTGCAGCGGCATAGGCGGCTTCTGCTTGCGACAGTTTGGCACGGATATCAGGAGCTTCAAGTATGACAAGCGTATCCCCCCGTCGCACGTGGTCACCTTCCTGTACCCGTATTTCACATACACGGGCAGGTACTTTACTCGACAAACGGTAGTCCGTTGTTTCAGCCTGTCCTTGAATGATGTCGGGATGTTTAGGCAAAGACAATCCAACAACAATGGTTATTACAATGATGCCGACCAGTGTCAGGGCTGCGGCAAGAATGATGGTGAAATTTTTATTCTTTTTCATGATGATATGCTTATTTTAATGTTCCTAATGATTTGTGTAAATAAAGGTCTGCCAGTCGTAAGTCTATCTGTGCCGATACATACTCCGAATGTGCGGACAACCATGCCGTCTGCGCTTCAAGTACATTGCTGACAGGGATAACTCCTTCTTGTAATCCCAACGTGGCATAACGTAAGTTTTCGTCTGCTTCTTCACGGCTACGGGTGGCGGTACGCAGACGCTCGCTGGCTTCCTCCACTTTTTGACGGCTTTGGTTTACCTGAAGTTCGACTTTTTCGCGCGTCTCTTCCAAACGATAATGTGCCAGTTTTTCTTCAGCACGGGCAGCTTTTACTTTATAACACCGTTCCCCCCATGTTACGATGGGAATATTTACCATTACTCCTACGTTCCACATTCCTTTGAATTGTCGTTCAAAACTATTAAATACAGAAGGATTGGAACCAAGCCAGCCACCGGTCAACGCCACCGTGGGCATGAACTCGGCACGTGCCAGCCGCACCTTTTCCTTATAGATATCAGTAGAAAGGGAGAGTGCATTCAATTCGGGGCGGTGTGCGAAAGCAGTCTGTACATCGGCCGTGGTTGCCGCATTGAGCATTGGGATGGCATCCGTGTTCTCGTCTGCCAATGTTACGGGTGTATCCATTTCCAATCCACAAAGTTGGCAGAGTAGCATCCGCGAGAGTGAAAGTCCGTTATCAACCTGTATCAATGCTACTTGTGCTTCGTTTACCTTGACTTTTACACTTAGCCCATCAGCCTTTGTAGCGACTCCTTCGGTTATCATTTGTTGTACGTCGTTGTCTAACTTCTGTACTAATTTAAGGAAACTTTCCGCCAAGCGTTTTTTATTCTGCAAGGAGACAATCTGCCAATAAACTTCATCCACTTCAACAATAACTTCCTGAAGGGTAAGATCGTGCTGATGGGATGCTATTTGTTCGGCATAACGGGTAATGCGGTTGTAGGCTACTATCTTTCCTCCCATATAGACAGGCTGCGTCAGCATCACGGCTACTGTACCCATATTACGTGTGTCCGTGTGTAAGGCTTCTACCAATCCAGAGCCAACCCCATTTAATGCACCAGTCATACTTTCCAATGCAGGTACGAGAGAACCGACGGTAGTACCCAGATTACTCAGCTTGCTCTTTTGCTCATCGCTGAGCAGGGAGATTTCCTTATTTGTATGCAGATAAGCACCTGTTGCCGAGACACGGGGTAAATACTTCGTAAACGCAGCCTTACGTTCATACCAAGCGGCACGTTGTTTCATATCCGCCATACGTAACTCCTTGTTATTGCAGATAGCGAGGGTCCGGCAACTGTCGAGCGACAAATGTGTTGCCGTTTCCTGTGCGCTGATGTTTCCGACAAGGAGCAGGGAAAATAATACAATTGTTGTTTTCTTCATTCTTTCTTATATGTTTATTATAATTCTGCTGCAAAGTTCGGTGGGAAATGATGCCTATAAAAGGCAGTTCTTAAGGATAAATTGTCCATATTAACGGATTTTGAAAGATTATTTCACTGTATAAGCCTGACAATGAATTAAAAAATGGCTAATTATATGGATTTTTACTACCTTTGTACCTGACTAATGAGAAATGACGAAAATGGAACTAAGCAGCATATCAATCAAGCAATTTAAACAGCAAATGTCCGACCAAGCCACTTGCTACCGCGATGACATCCTTATTAGCAACCATGTGGAACACTTGGAACCGTTTCGACATTCCTGTCGAATTTTTGCCACATTGGTTCTTTTCTGTTTGGATGGAGAGTTGGAATTCAGTATCAATTTGAAGCGTTACCATATTACCAGTAATATGATGGTGGTCGCCTTTGCGGGTGACATCATTCAGATTCATCGTGTTGAGGTATTAGAAGCGTATGCCGTCCTGCTATCTTCGGATTATCTTAATGATTTGCAGATAGATTTTCGACAGCGTTCAAGTTTCTATATTGATGCGCATAACAATGCAATTGTCCGCATTCCTCATACTGAACTTATAACCATAGCTCCTTATTACCCTCTATTGAAAACAAATATGGAAAAGAACCGTGCCGAAAGCCCGGAAATTTTGCACGGGTTGATAAAGGCTTTCTCCTATACGGTCATTTCTATAATGCAAGTGTATCAAAAAAATGATGATGAAACAAATTCAGATACTGTTTTACGCAGCCAACAATTATTTGACAAGTTCATGGCACTCCTTAAATTGTACCACACAGCGGAGCGAAGTGTGAAGTTCTATGCAGATCGTCTCTGTCTTACACCAAACTACCTGTCAGGTGTGATAAAGGATTATAGTGGCAAGAGTGCAACAGAATGGATTAATGAATATGTCATTTTGGAAGCCAAGATTATGCTGAAAAATACAGACCTCAGCATTCAAGAGATTGCTTATAAACTGAATTTTGTCACCCAATCAGCTTTTGGCAAATACTTCAAGTTACAGACAGGAATGGGACCTAAGTTCTATCGGAACGGAAAAAATGATAATGAAGAAAAATAACCTATCCGTTCATATTTCCCGAAATGCAATCAGGAAATATGAACGATTGGTTTATCACATAGAAAGACACTTATTGTTCATGCACGTGCATAATAAATCCCGGTCTCATTTTTTCCATACTCCAGTCTTCCTTCCCGTTGCAGTTCGATGAGAGCCAAACATAAATCTGTACTATCTAAGGAAGTGGCTTGCTCCAGCTCTTTGAAAGTATAACGGTACATCTGTTTCATCAGGTCGTACACTCGTCGGCTGTTTTGCTTGATGATCTCCATATTGAACATACGCTTGCTTTTTTAATGTTAATATCATAATTATTTTATGCAGCCTGCAATGTCTGCCGCAGCTTTGTAGGCGATTTTCCTGTGTGCATTTTTACATATTTCCCGAAAAATGATGCGTTCGAGAAATTTAATTTGTCTGCAATCTCAGCAATGGTTAAACTGGTCGTTTTCAGGTGAAATGTAATTTGATCTATCAAGTAGATATCAATCCATTGCGACACGCTTTTGCCACTGACTTTTTTCACAACTGTGGTCAGATATTTAGGAGTAACACAAAGTTGTTTGGCATAAAACGAACAAAAATGTTCATAGCTGTGCTTTTCTTTCAGTAATGTAATGAACCGTTTGAAAAGATCTTCCTGACGGAGTGATGTCAAAAATATCTTTTGCTGGGATTTTTGCATCATATGCCGGTCTGTCATCCTATAAAGGTCATAGAAAAAACCTTGGAAGAGGCAGTCAATATCACTCGCATAACAATAACAATTCAGCTTTGCGACAAACAGCCGATAATAAGCCAGATAGAGTTTCTGCTCTTCAATCTTTGGCTGTAACAATGGGTTATGTCGTAATTGCAAAATACTATTCCATTGGCACGTGCTGCGCAGGAATAACTTTTGACCGTATTCCCATGACAAACATAACGCCTTACCCTTGCAAGAACTTGACATGATGATACCATACAAAGCAACACCTTGGCTGCAAAACATCATATCGCCCTTGTAAAGTGTGTAACGCCTGCCGTCCATGTTCATTTCAAGATGACCCTTCGTACAAAAAAGTAATGCAATGAAGTCTGTCATAATGATACCTTCCTTCGACTTGCCAAAGGGAAATAAAGATAGGTTGTCAATCAGTACGACCTTATCTTCCACGCAGTTGGTCATGGAATACTCCGATAGTTGCCGGAAAGAAATTCCGTTTATTTTATCTAAATGCAATGTATCTATCATATTACCAGTTTTTTATTTGATATATGTATATTCGTTGAACGATACAAAGTTCCGAATAAATGGATAAGGGGAAAAGGCTATTAAAAAGGAAGAATTGGCTGAATTGACGGATTAAGGTAAGTTAATCAATATAACACACTTGTCGAGGTAGCTACTAAGCCAAGATTGAGGTAGCTACCAAGTCATTGTCAAGGTAGCTACCTCGTATTCCATCAAAAAAGTCTTTAAGGACTATATTTTACGTATGCTTTCAAGTGATTTATAAGCCTCACGATATCCTTCTTCATAAAGTCGGACGAGAGCATCTGTATTGCGTGTCAATGTATCTACGCCCATTTCATCGGACGGACGAATAACAATAGCCTGTCCCATTTTTTCCAATAATTGGATTTTATCCAACATACGGTTATACCGATAATGCATATCTCCTAATGCTAACTTTAGCATAGGAAAGTTTTTAAATAGCAAATATGGAGTGTATTCCTTCTGCTCATTTTTTCTATATCCTTTTTTACGTGTTAATACAACTACCAGTTTGTTAAATCCTTCATCTAAAGGACGCTGATAAGGAATGGCATCACATACACCGCCATCATACATCGGAGTTTCGTCCACCTCTATGGACGGACAAAAGACAGGTAGGCTGGACGATGCTTCACAAAAACGGTAAAGACGTTGCTTGTTCCGTTTCTCTTCCAAGTACATAGCCTTCCCTGTGAAGCAATTACTCGTGACGATAACGAAACGATTAGGATTATGCTGATAAGCCTCAAAATCGAAAGGAATACCAACTTTATCATATTTCTGAAATATGGCATGAAAATCTATAAAGCTCCCGCAGTGCAGGTAATTCAACGGACCAATATACCTTTCTTGTCTTAGATATTCTATCATGATGTCTCGGTTTCGTCCTTGCTGTCCAGACATATAAGAAAGCCCGTTAATACTGCCACCTGATACGGCAATGGTATAAGGGAAAATAATTCCTGCTTGCATGAAACAATCAAGTACGCCAGCAGTAAAGACACAGCGCATACCACCTCCTTCCAACACTAAAGCTGTATGATTTATATCCATAATCTTAAAATTTAAATCCTGCGTTGATATATATTCCGACATTTTTCCCCATGTTGGAATAATTGGTTTGTATGCCTACGGGACCTAAGACAAAATCGTATGAAGCCCTTAAAGCACATCCCCACAGGTCATTGCCACTGAAAATGTGAGAAGTCTTGTGTGCCTCTTTGCCATATTCACCCAAAGCGGTGAGATAAAATTTACCTTTCACCCGATAACGAAAGGCGAGTCTTCCCGTTATAACATTGCGTTCCAGCAAATGTACGTGCTGTACGGTTTCCCATGCCATCTGCCAAGGCAAGTAGTTAGCATCGGAAGATCCTCCGGCACAATTCTGGTAAATGGCAGGTATGGAATTGCCAAACAATAAACGGCTTTTGAGTGAAGGAAGTAAATAGAACCGACGGTTGAGTCGCAAGGCTGTTTCGGCATGGATAGCAACTTCTCCGAAAGGAGTATCCTCGTCATATTGTATGCCGTTATCCGTATGCACGATACCTTGTATCTGTATCCGGCTTCCATGAGTAGGATAATAAAGTCGGTCGTAAGTATCCATCGTACAAGAGACAAAATAATTCAAGAAATGGTCAGACGAAGGAGATAACCGGCTTCCGTTTTGTCTAAACATATCTGAATGGTAATCATAATACTCAAAACTAATACCTGCTTTCAGCCGGAAGTTCCTGATGTCACGGGTATAATAGCCAGCCAATGAATGTGACAAAAATTCCATACCATCCAATTTGTGCTTGCCTGCATAGAGGTCAAAATCATGATATGCCAAACGGTACGAAAAACCTATTTTTGCCCCGAATAAGTGTCCATAAGCATATTCCGCTTCCAAATAAGGATTGCGGGAGATTCGCCCTGTCAGGGCATAGTGGTGGCGGGTGGAAATCTGCTGATTATTGGAGATATTGGCAATGATGCTTGCTAAGTCATTCGTATCGAAACGTGCCCCGATGTTAATGTGGCGATATTCTTTCGGTTCCAGCAGGAATACTAAATCGTAAGGATTCGTATTTGTCAGTCGGTATTCAACCCGCGAGAAGATGTCTAATCCTTGTAGCATGGCAAGCGTGCGGTCTATCTCCTCCGGGCGAATACTCGACTGTTCCTGTAAAACAATCTTTTTCCTTATCCATTCTTTTTCTTCTCCTGTAATACCTTCTATTTCAATATGTCCTATTGGGTAAGCATCGGTATAGGATGGCTTTTGTACTTTGGACGATTGTATAATGGAATCACTCCCGTCAGCATAAATGTATTGCCGCAGTGCCTGCAATTCATTCCATTGTCTGCGGGCGGCTCTTTCGCCACGTATCAGCATAGTGTCTATGGCTTCCGGTTGAAAACTGGCTGCTGTATATCCTTTTAATGGGGGATTGATGTAAATATCAGCTTCCGTCTTGTTCTTTCGATATTTTTTCTGCCCCATAATGCCAATCAGTTGATCCACCACAGCAGAAGCTGAATTCAATTCTTCCTTTTTCTTCCAACCGGTGCTTAAATCAACGCAGATAACAATGTCAGCTCCCATTTCCCGAACCACATCAACGGGCAAGTTATTTAATGCTCCACCATCTACCAGTGTCATGCCATTCCATTCTACAGGAGCAAACACTCCGGGTATGGACATACTGGCACGCATCGCCATTGGCAACGAACCTGATGAAAGTATCACTTCCTGCCCTTCCACCAAATCTACTGCCACACAACGAAATGGAATAGGCAAAGTAGAAAAATCATCCACGTGATGATAACCTACCGTCAATTTGGAGAAAAGATTTATAATGTTTTGTCCTGTCACATATCCTGTTGGTAACGAAATTTTCCTTTCTTTGGAAAGTGGTACATGAATCAAATACTTTTCCTTTTCTTCTTTGGAAAGGAAAGTCTCGGATTCCCGTTTCACCTGGTCGCTTAGCAGGAACAGCCAATCTTGATTACGATAGAGGCTGTCAAGGTCGGCTGCATCATATCCTATGGCATATAGTCCGCCTACAATGGCACCTATACTGGTTCCTGCAATATAATCTATCGGAATGCCTGCTTCTTCCAACACTTTAAGCACGCCAACTTCGGCTGCACCTTTGGCACCACCTCCACCCAATACAAGCCCAACTTTCTTACGGGATTGCTGTGCCTGCAAACTGGTATTGACAGATAGACAACACAGCATGAGAAAAAAATAAAGTATTCTTATTTTACGCATTTTACTATTCATTGAATTTGAAAACAAAAGTACACGATTCAGGAAATGAAAAATGGAAAATAGTAAGGAGATATTGGTCAATTTAACGGATTATTTTAGAGGATGATAACTATAACTTATAAAAAGCGAGAGAGTGTATTTAATAACATACTCTCTCGACTTACTTATATTTTAATTCCCTTTGTCTTCCATTCGTCACCACTCCCTATTCCCGGATGCACCATGATAACACGGTCGGCGAGAGGGCGTGGTGGAGTATCTGCGTCTGTTGCTATCGAACTATGTATGTGCGGTAGCTTCGAATGCATGAGGTTCAGTTCCTTTACATTCGACATCTGTTCCTGTCCGTCTTTATCCTTTTCGGCTACCTCCGGCGTAGGCGGTGCAAGTTCCAGCTGAATCTTTCGGTCCAGCGCAGCAAGCTCCGATTTCAACTGTTTCAGTTCGTCCTCCTTCTTCCACACCTTGCCAGCTATCTCCTGCAACTGCGGAATCTCCTTTTCCAGCACCTCGTTCTTCGCCTTATACTGGTCGATGATGGACGGAATCCTCTCCAGCGCGTTCAGGAAGTTGCGTGCGGCGGCCACCGGGTCAGCCATCGCCAGATGCCCGTTGTTGTAGGTGTACTTGTAGTTGCCTTCCACCACGAAGCGGTTGTCGGTAAACTCCAGTCCCTCTTTGAGCATCCTCTCGCTGACCACCTTGACAGGGAAGCCATATAGTTCCCCAATAGGCTTGTACTGCCCGCCCGTCGCGGCGTTCTTGGCGATTTCCTGCAAACGCTTTCCGATAACCTTCTCGTCCGCCGAATCCACGCCGTCCACCTTCAAGGCATTCAGGCGGTTGCCCTCCTTGTCCGTCCGGGCTACGGCAAGAAACCTGTTCCAGTCCTCCGTCATGGCTTCGATGAAAGCCGTGTTGTTGCGCAGTTCTCCCGTCTTGGACTCCAGCTTGAACTCCGAATCACGCCTGCCCTTGTTGAACGACTTGCGTTCCCCTTCGAGCGAGGCGATACGCTTCTCCAATTTCGCCTTGTCAAGCAAGTCGGTATTGCCGGAGAGCAACGCCATGTACTCCGAGAAGTTCATGCCCGATTTCTCGTCCATAGCCCCCTCATCAATGGTACGTGCGCCCATCGCGCCGCTTTTGAGCTGGCTGATGAAGGTCTGCTTGCAGTGCAGCAGGTTGAATTTGTAGCTGTCCAGCGACTTCTCCACCGCGTAGATGATGACATCCACGTTGTTCCCGGCAAAATGCTTGGCAATCTCGTTTCCGGCTCTAACTCCCCGTCCGTCACGCTGTTGCAGGTCGGACGGCCGCCACGGTGTATCAAGGTGATGGATTGCCACACACCTTTTCTGCGCGTTCACGCCCGTACCGAGCATACTCGTGGAGCCGAACAGCACACGCACCGTCCCGGCGTTCATGGCATCTATCACCGCCTTGCGTGCCTTTTCGGTCTTGCACTCCTGAATGAAGCGCACCTCGCTTGCCGGTATGCCATAATCTTCCACCAGTTTCCGCTTTATCTCGCTGTACACGTTCCACCCGTTCCCCGGCTGGTATGTGCCCAAATCAGAGAACACGAACTGCGTTCCCTTGTGCGCGTCGTATTGGTGGTAATACTCCGCTATCATCTTGGCGCAGTGGCTCGCCTTGTTGTCGGGGTGGTCCTCGTAATCCGGGTCTATCATGCGCATATCCAGAGCCATCTTCCTCGCGTAGTCGGTGGCGATGAGCATCTTTGCTTTCTCCTCCGTTTCCGACAGGGGCAACCTGCCCAGCAACGTGGCGTCGCCCGTCTTGGCAAACTCCATCAGCTGCTTGATGAAATACTCCTGGTCGGGCGTGGGCGGTATGTGGTGTAGTATTTCGTTCTTGTGCGGACGATCGACACCCACATCCTCCGCCGTGCGGTAGTCGGTGATTTCGTTGTAGAAGGCGGCAAGCTCCGGCACCTTGATGAAGTAGCGGAAACGCTCCTTCTGCACCACGTTGTTCGTCACGTTGAACTCGAAGTCGGTCGTCTTCTTGGCGAAGATAGCCGCCCAAGCGTCGAAACAACGGATGTCCTGCCGTTCCAGCTCCTTCGGACGAAGGTACTTGAATAGCAGATACAGCTCCGTAAGACTGTTGCTGATGGTCGTGCCGGAAAGAAACGTAGCCCCCAAGTCCTTGCCCGTGCGCTCCTGTATGGTACGGATGGCAAAGAGCATGTTCAGGGCTTTCTGACTCCCTTCCGAGTTGCCCAATCCAGCCACACGGTCGTGCCGGGTGTTGAAGGTCAGATTCTTAAATTGGTGACTCAAATCTGAAATTTCGGATTTGAGCCATTATCAGAACTTTTTCAGACTAAGGATGTTTTTCATTATAATATTTACT